>CAJICH010000058.1_pt1 | contig 35105 bp, 30 predicted proteins | sample 9199591 | NCBI WGS metagenome assembly CAJICH01 (sample SAMEA7708332, study PRJEB35096) | sediment metagenome | biome: marine neritic benthic zone biome [ENVO:01000025]; feature: sediment [ENVO:00002007]; material: shallow marine sediment [ENVO:03000034] sea grass bed [ENVO_01000059] ...
AGGCCTTCATGATGGCCGATGATGTGCTCTATCAGGGCGTCCAGGGCGTCACGGATCTCATGGTCCGGCCTGGCATGATCAACCTCGACTTCGCCGATGTGCGCTCGGTGATGGAGGAAATGGGCAAGGCGATGATGGGCACCGGCGAGGCCGACGGCGACACCCGCGCCATCGACGCCGCTGAAAAGGCGATCGCAAACCCGTTGTTGGACGAGGTCAGCCTCAAGGGCGCCCAGGGCGTCCTGATCAACATCACCGGCGGCTACGATCTGACGCTGTTCGAGATGGACGAGGCCGCGAACCGGATCAAGGACGAGGTGGATGCGAATGCGATGATCAAGTTCGGTTCGGCCATCGACCCCGAGATGGAAGGCCGGATGCGGGTCTCGGTCGTCGCGACCGGTATCGACGCCGAGACAGCCGTCCAGCGCCGGCCGTTGAGCGGCACCCCGCGCAAGCGGCCCGCTGCCACCGATCCGGGAATGATCTCGGCGGTGCGTGGCGCCGTCCGCCGGCCCGAGGCCGCCACCGCGCAGGCTGAAGTGGCCGAACCGGTTCGCGATCACGCGCCCGCCGCGGCGCCGGTGGCCAGACAGGTCGTGCGTGAGCCCGAGCCGGCACCGGAACCCATGGCGCAGCCGAGCGAGGTCGAGACGCGGGCCGCCACCACGCCTGGCCCGGACGATATCCGTGCCCGGGCCGAGGAGGTGCGCAAGCGCGCCATGGCCGCGCGTGCGCAGCGTGATACGGACGCGGCCCGCCCGACCCGGATCATCGACGACGAGCCCGAGCTGTTCGATGTCGACCGCGCCTCGATAGACCATGCGCCGGTAGACCACACACGGGCGCGCGCCGAGCCCGAGCCCAGCACGCGCCCTTTGGCGGCGGAACGCCGGGCGCCGTCCGAGCGCACCAGCGTCACCGGCCGGGGCACTGGGCTCTTCGCGATCAACAAGCTGATCCACCGTGTCTCGGGCGCGGGTCAGAGTAGTGAGCCTGACCAGCAGGATCGTGGTCCGGTCGCGGAAGATGACGATGGCGAGATCCCGGCTTTCCTGCGCCGGCAAGCGAACTGATCGGCCGCGTCCATCGAAGAACCAGTCTCTTCACACTTACTGGCCGCCCCCTGGGGCGGCCATTTTCTATGTGGACCCGGCCCCTGTGCCGACCCCCTTTCTTAACGCTGGAAGGGCCACTATTCTGCGCCCTGAAACGCAAACCAACGCGATGACACGCGCACGAACGCGAATTGAGGAAGCGGACCCATGCTGACCCAGCCCCCGTCAATCCTGCGCCCGATCCGGCGGGCCCTGATCATTGGGCTCGCCGTTACGCTTGCGGCATGTGGCGGCAAGGATAAGGAAACTCTGGACGAGGTGCCCCCCGGCGACATCTACGCGCTGGGCGAGGCACAACTAAACGATGGCAAGGCCGTCCAGGCGGCCCAGACCTTCAACGAGATCGAACGGCTCTACCCCTTCTCGCAATTGGCGAAACGGGCGATCATCATGTCCGCTTTCTCGTCCTATAATGCGAACGACTTCAGCAGCGCGCGTTCCTCGGCGCGGCGCTATCTCGACCTCTATCCGTCCGACGATGACGCGCCCTATGCCCAGCACCTGATCGCCCTGACTTACTACGATAACATCGTCGATGTGGGCCGCGACCAGGCAACCACCGAGCAGGCGCTGACCGCGCTGCGCGAAGTGGTCAACCGCTATCCGGAAAGCGACTATGCCCGCGACGCCCAACTGAAGATCGACCTGACGCTGGATCACCTGGCGGGCAAGGAAATGCAGATCGGCCGCTACTACCTGAAACGCGGCCACTATCTGTCGGCGATCAACCGGTTCCGGGTCGTCGTCGAGAAATACCAGACCACCAGCCAGACACCCGAGGCGCTGCACCGGTTGGTCGAGGCCAACCTGTCGCTGGGGCTCGAGCGCGAGGCCTTGGCCTCGGCGGCCGTGCTAGGCCACAACTACCCGGGCTCGACCTGGTATGCTAACAGCTATGCGCTGTTGACCGGCCGCAACCTGCTGCCGGATGACGAGGACCATGACGGGTTCTTCAAGCGCGTCTATCGCCGGGTTGTCCTGGGTAAGTGGCTCTGAACACGGACCGGGCCGGGAACCGGGCTGGCACGCCATGCTGCTGAGCCTCGAAATCAAGAACATCGTCCTGATCGAGGCGCTGACGCTGGACTTCCAACCTGGACTGAACGTGCTGACCGGCGAGACCGGGGCCGGCAAATCTATCCTGCTTGACGCGCTGGGATTCGCTCTCGGCCGCCGCAGCGGACGCGATCTGGTGGGGGCCGCTGGCGACCAGGCATCGGTCACCGCTGTCTTCGCGGTCGAGCCCGATCATCCCGCGGTCGGTATCATTGCCGATCTTGGCCTCGACGCGGGCGAGGGGGAACTGGTGCTCCGCAGGGTCGCGACCAAGGACGGCCCGGCGCGGGGCTTTGTCAATGACCAACGTACCGGCGCCGAGGCGCTGCGCCAGATCGGTGAGACCCTGGTCGAGGTGCATGGCCAGCACGACGACCGGGGGCTGCTGAACCCGCGCGGTCACCGTGCACTGCTCGACGCGTTTGGTGGCCACGGGCGAAAACTGACCGAGACGCGGGCGAGTTGGGAAGCGGCGCAAGCGGCGGCCAAGCGCCTGACCGAGGCCGAGGATACCTTGGCCCGCGCCGCCGATGACGCGGATTTCCTGCGTCACGGCGTGGCTGAGCTCGAGAAACTTGCGCCCGAGCAGGGCGAAAACGATGCGCTAGACGCAGAGCGCCGCCTGATCAAGGCAGCTGAGCGCATCCGCGATGAGATCGCCAAGGCGGCGGACGCACTTTCGCCCGGGGCCGCCGAGGGACAACTGGGCGAGGCGCTATCGCGGCTCGGCCATGCGGCGGACAAGGCCGACGGCCTGCTCGACGCGCCGGTGCAGGCAATTGACCGCGCGCTGATCGCCCTCGGCGAGGCGCAGCGCGGCGTCGACGATGCGCTCGACAGGCTCAGCTTCGACCCGGACCGGCTGGACGAGGTCGAGGAGCGGCTTTTCGCGATCCGGGGGCTCGCGCGCAAGCACAATGTCGTACCGGATGACCTCCCGAAGCTGGCGGAGGAATTCGCTGAACGCCTGCAGGCGATCGATTTGGGCGATGCACGGATTGCCGATCTGAAGGCCGAGGCCGGGGCCGCGCGCGAGGCCTATGGCAAGGCGGCTGGTGCGCTGACCAAGGCACGAACGGCGACGGCCTCGAAGCTCGACAAGCGCGTGACCAAGGAACTGGCGCCCCTGAAAATGGAGAACGCCGCCTTCGAGACGCGGATCGCGCCTGGTCGGGAGGGGCCGGATGGCGCCGACGACGTGGCCTTCACCGCCAGCATCAATCCCGGCAACCCGGCCGGAGCGATCGACCGCATCGCCTCGGGCGGCGAGCTGTCGCGCTTCCTTTTGGCGCTCAAGGTCTGCCTGGCGGCGCGGGCGCCGGGGCTGACCATGATCTTCGACGAGATCGACCGGGGCGTCGGCGGCGCGACCGCGGATGCGGTCGGCCGGCGCCTGGTGGGCCTGGCCGAAACCGCCCAAGTGCTGGTCGTCACCCACAGCCCCCAGGTCGCCGCGCGCGGCGCCCACCATTGGCGGATCGCCAAGACCAGCGATGGCCGCCTGACGCGCACTGATGTGGACGCGCTGGGCCCGGACCTGCGCGTCGACGAGATCGCCCGGATGCTGGCGGGCGAGACCGTCACACCCGAGGCCCGCTCGGCGGCGCGTGCCCTGATGAAGGGCGCCGCCTGATGCTGGATACGGTCCTCAAAAAGGCGGGGCAGGGTACGGCGGATGCGGTCGGCTCCGGCGGCGAGGCGGTGGCGGGCGGCTATATCAATTTCATGCTCAGCCCCTGGGGCGCGGCCCTGGTGGTGGCTGTGTTCCTGATCCTGCGTGGGATCAGGTGATCGGGCGCGCCTTCGCGGGCGGTGCACAAAATGGTCGTATCTGACGCATACGCAACCGTCCACTATGCGGACAAACCGGACATTAAGAGGCGAATTCGAATGTCCGGTTCGACCGCGATTGCGGGCTTTGAGGCGATGTCGGTCTCGTGCCAATTGGCGACGCCTGAGCGTTCCTGGATCGGCTGGAGATTCGGTTCAAGCGAGTTTCGCTTGCGAACGCAGAGCGAAGCTCCTCATCAGAATTCACCTAGAAGTAGTGGTATCAACGCTTCTGGTTAAACGGCATTTAGAGAATACAACCTTAAGCATTGAACTAATGGGCTCAATCCAGACCTAAGCTGCACCCGCAAATTCGACCGTTACTGGCCGGAAGGCGATATTGGCTGGCCTCTCCAGCCCTGTAGGGTGGGCTCGTCAGAGCCCACCGTCGACATGATCAGTTTTGCTGCTGTGGTTCCGCCGATACACCGCAGCTACCGGCCGGCCACACTGAAGACCCGCCGCGCCTGGCCGCGAGGTATCCGTGAACAATCGGTAAAGCGTTCCAAAATATCAATTTAAAACAGCCACTTAAGAAGAATCTCACATGTGAGACACCGTGAGAATCCGTCAATTCCCTGGCACGATCTTGCCTGGATTGAGGATCCCCCGCGGGTCGAGCGTCCGCTTGATCTCGCCCATCACCGCCCAAGCCTCCCCGTGCTCGGCCTCCATGAACTTGCGCTTGCCCAGGCCCACCCCATGCTCGCCGGTCACCGTGCCGCCGAGGCGGATGGCCCGCTCGGAAATTCGCGCGCCCAACCGCTCGGCCTCGGTCTTTTCCGCCGGGTCGTCCGGGTCGATCAGCAGCGCCAGGTGGAAATTCCCGTCGCCCACATGCCCGACCAGGGGTGCGATCAGGTCGCTCGCATCCAAGTCCTCGTTGGTCTCCAAGATCGCCTCGGCCAGCCGCGAGATCGGCACGCAGACATCCGTCACATAACCCTTCGCTCCGGGCCTTAGCGACTGCTGGGCGTAGAAGATATTGTGCCGAGCCGACCACAGGCGGTTGCGGTCCTCTGGCTTCGTGGTCCACTCGAACCCGTGCGCGCCATGCTCCTCGGCAATTGCGCCCACGGTCTCGGATTGCTCGGCGACACCGGCCTCCGAGCCCTGGAATTCCAGGAACAGCGTCGGCAGTTCCGGCATGTCATAGCCTGCATGGCCGTTGAAGCCCTTGATCGAGAGGGCATCCAGCAGCTCGATCCGGGCAATCGGCACCCCCATCTGGATCGTCTCGATTACCGTGTTGACCGCATCCTCCATGGTGTCGAAGGCGCAGGTCGCCGCCGAAACCGCTTCGGGCACCCCATGCAGGCGCAGGGTCAGTTCGGTGATGATCCCCAGTGTCCCCTCCGAGCCGACGATCAGCTTCGTCAGGTCATAGCCGGCCGAAGATTTCCGCGCCCGGCTTCCGGTCCGGATCACCCGCCCATCGGCCAGCACCACTTCCAGCGCCAGCACCGCTTCTCGCATCGTGCCATAGCGCACCGCGCAGGTGCCGGACGCCCGCGTCGCCGCCATGCCGCCGATCGAGGCGTCCGCTCCGGGATCGACCGGAAAGAACAGCCCGGTCTCGCGCAATTCCTCGTTCAGCCGGATGCGCTGGATGCCGGGCTGGACGACTACGTCCATGTCTTCCGCATGGACCGCAAGCACCTTGTCCATCTGGATGAAATCCAAGCTGATCCCACCCTGGACCGGGATCACATGGCCCTCCAGCGAGGTGCCAGTGCCCCAGGGGACGATCGGACAGCCGTGCTCGTTGCAGGTGCGCGCGACCAGGGCCACTTCCTCGGTCGAGTGGGGCCAGATAACCGCGTCGGGCAGTTGCGGGCGGTGATGCGCCTCGTCGCGCCCGTGCTGCTCGCGGACACCTTCGGCCTGGCTCAGCCGGTCACCAAAATGCGGGGCCAACTCGGCAATCGCACTCTCAATGCTCATCGAACCTCTCGCAGGCTTTCCCTTGTCTTGGCCCGGGATAAGCTGATTTATTCGCGCCAGCAACGCTTAAGGAGGCTCCATGGCCGAGGCCGAGACCGCGTACGAGAAAGCCCCAATCCGCACCGCCACCCGTCACGTGCCGCCGGAGTGGATCGACTATAATGGCCATATGAACGTCGCCTACTACACCATGGCCTTCGACCAGGCGGCGGACGAAATCTTCGAAGGCGTGCTGGGGATCGGAGAAAACCTGGTCCGCGATCACCGCATGGGCCCGATGGCGCTGCAGACCCAGATCCACTATCTGGGCGAACTGCTCGAGGGCGGAGCGTTCCACTGCGAGTTCCAGGTGCTGGACGCAGACCAAAAGCGGGTCCACTTCTTCATGACGATGATCAACGGCGAGACCGGCGAGCCAGCAGCGACCTATGAAAGCCTGACCATGAACGTGGATCTAAAGGCCCGGCGCTCGGCACCATATCCCGACACGGCCCACGATCGTATCCACCGGCTGATGGCGGCCCACGCAGACCTGCCGCACCCGCCGCAGGCGGGCAATCGCCTGGGCATTCGGCGCAACACCTGATGAACTTCGTGCGCAAGGGCCTTTTCCCCGAGTCCCTATGGGCTTAGGCTGTGGATAACTGACAACGCCACGCCGCCAGGGGTTCTGCTGGGCGATATGCCGGGAGCGGGGATCAAGCCAGCCAGCGATTGGCTTCGGGCCGAGGCCGCCCGCCTGCGCGCCCGGATTCTTCGCCAGCGCGACTTCAGCCAGATCGTGCTTTGGCCGATCGCGATGGTGATCGGCGTGGTCACCGGTTACGCGGTGATCCTATTCCGCCAGGGGATCATCTGGCTGCAAACGCTGTTCTACGGGGCGGATCACGAAATCATTCATTCCGTCGCCGCGGGGCTTCCCTGGTATTTGGTCCTCGGAATCCCGATCATCGGCGGGCTGATCGTCGGGCTGATCCTGACAATCTTTACGCGCGACGCCCGGGCGCGCGGGGTCGACGCGGTAATCGAGGCCGCAGCGATCCATGACGGCAAGGTCGACAGGCGCACCGGCATCGCTTCGGTTGGCGCGGCGCTCGTCACGCTCTCGACCGGCGGCAGCACAGGCCGCGAAGGACCGGCAATCCATCTGGGTGCGGTGATCGCGAGCTGGGTCTCGGAAAAGCTGAAGGCGCCGCCGATCGCCGCGCGCGATATACTGGGTTGCGCCGCGGCCGCAGCCGTTTCGGCCAGCTTCAACGCTCCCCTCGCAGGCGCGCTTTTTGCCATGGAGGTCGTGCTGCGCCACTTCGCGTTGCATGCACTCGGGCCGATCGTGATCGCGGCGGTCGCGGCCACGGTTGTGGGGCGAATTCACCTGGGCGACGTGACCGAGTTTACCCTGCCGGCCCATACGATCGCTTTCTATTGGGAGATTCCGGCTTTCATGATCCTAGGGATCCTCTCGGGCTTCGTGGGCGCGGTGATGGTGCGCAGCCTCTTCGTCGCCGAGGGCGTGGCCGATCGGGTGCAGCAGGCGCTACATATCCCCGACCTGCTGCGGCCGGCGGTGGCGGGCGCAATGTTGGGCATTATCGCCCTGCAATTCCCCCATATCATTGGTGTCGGCTACGAGACCACGTCGCTGGCGCTGACGACCCAGTTCGCATTCTTCACTGCGGTGGCCTTCGCCGTCGTCAAGGTGGTCGCGGTGTGCATCACCTATGCAGGGCGGATGGGCGGCGGCGTCTTTTCGCCCGCGATCATGCTGGGTGCGCTGACAGGATGCGCCTTTGGCGAGTTGGCGATACAGATCTTCCCCGCGGTCTCCGGCAGCCAAGGGCTCTATGCGCTTGCGGGTATGGGCGCGGTCGCGGGCGCGGTGCTGGGGGCGCCGATCTCGTCGACCCTGATCGTCTTCGAGTTGACCGGCGATTGGCAGGCGGGGATTGCCGTGATGATCTCGGTCTCGCTCGCCTCGGTGGTGGCCAGCCGGTTCGTCGCGCGCTCGGCCTTCAGACTCAGCTCGAGCGGCGCGGTCTGAAATTGTCGGACGGGCCACAGGGCTATCTGGCGGCGACCATGCCGGTCGCCCATCTGATGCGCCATCGCGGGGCCGAGGACTGCGCGGCCGATGCCAGTTGCTGGGAACTGATCGAGCAGGGTGCCTATCTGCGTCGCGAGGATCATCTGGACCGTGCGTTGCCGATGTTCAGGGAGCTGGGCGGGCGGTTCCTGCCGGTGGTCGATGGCCCGGTGACCGAGGACACCAAGCCAGAACTTCTGGGCGCGCTGTTCCGTGCCGATGCGCTAGCGGCCTATAGCCGGGTGCTGGAAGAAGAGCTGCGCGAAGAGCATGCTTGATTTGAGGGCCGCTACCCGCCCAACGACCAATGTTACCCATTGTGGACGATTGGTTTTTGGGCGGGTCTCAGCGCAAAGAACGATCACAGCGCTTCGACAGTGGCCTTCCCCGAATAGAAGGCGATGTAATCCTTGATCGCTTCCGCGCCCGGAAGCGGGTCCTCGTAAGACCAGGCCGCATCTTTGATGGGACCGGACTTCGCAGCAATGTGAAAATGGATCGCTTCGCCCTTATGCGGGCAGGTCGTGAGGGTGTCGGAGGGATCGAGGAACTCGATCCCGGCATCCTCGCGCGGAAAGTAGATGACCGGTTCGTAGCCGTTCTCGGTCAGCGTCAAGGCGCACACCGTCTCGCCAATCACGGCGCCGCCGGCGCGGACTACATGAACGCCGCTGGCGGGCGCGATGGTAAACTTTTCGGACATCGGTTTTTCCCCTCAAACGAAATTAGATGTTTATCTGATCCTGAGTTATTCCAGTGGCGAGCATGCCTGTTCGAGCCAGCCGAGCGTCGCGCTGTCCTCCGCTGGGTCGAGCGCCGCACCGATCTCGCCCCGCACGCGCGCGTGATAATCGTCGAGCCACGCCCGTTCGTCAGCGCTCAACAGGTCAGGGGCGATCAGCCGCCGGTCGATCGGCGCCAAGGTCAGGGTCTCGAAGCCCATCATCTCGCGCTCTCCGCCCTCAGCCACCGACGGTTCGGTCACCAGAACCAGATTTTCGATCCGGATCCCGAATGCACCGGCGCGATAATAGCCGGGTTCATTCGAGACGATCATCCCTGGCACCAGCGTCACGTCCCCGCCCTTGCGTGACAGACGCTGCGGGCCTTCATGCACGTTCAGATAGGCGCCGACCCCGTGGCCGGTACCATGATCATAGTCCAGACCCGCCCGCCAGAGCGGCCCGCGCGCCAACGCGTCGAGATCGCGTCCGCTGACCCCGTCAGGCCAGCGCGCGCGGCTGAGCTGGATCATGCCTTTCAGCACCAACGTAAAGGGACGCCGTGCTTCCTCGCGCGGCGGCCCGACGGCCATGGTCCGCGTTATGTCGGTCGTGCCATCCTGGTATTGCCCGCCCGAGTCCACCAGCAACAGTTCGCCTGGCGCCAGGGCCCGGTTGGTCTGGCGGTTGACCCGGTAGTGCACAATCGCGCCGCTCGGCCCGGACCCGCAGATCGTGTCGAACGAGATATCGAGCAAGGCCCGATCGGCGGCGCGGAACTTCTCCAGCTCCGTGACCACATCAATTTCGGTCAGTTCGGTCCCTGCCGCAATTTCGGTGTCGAGCCAGTGGAGAAACCGGACCATCGCGGCGCCGTCGCGGCGATGCGCCACGCGCATACCCTCGCACTCGGCTTCGTTCTTTAGTGCTTTCGGCAGGACACAGGGGTCTTGCCCCCAGACAATGTGTGCGTCCGCGCCCTTTAGCTGATCCGCCACCCAAAGCGGGCAGGTCGCCTTGTCGATCAGAACGGTCTTGTCGCCGAACATCGCCAGCCCCTCGCCGAAATGGTCGGGCGGCGCGATGGCGACCGCATTTCCAAGATGCGCGCGGACTTCGCCATCGCATTTCTCGGGTTCCATATAGAGCGCGACAGTGCCGTCCGCGTTCAGGATGCCGAAGCCCAGCGCCACTGGCGAGCGGGGCAGGTCGCCGCCGCGAATATTCAGCAGCCAGGCCAGGCTATCGGGCTGCGTCAACACCGCCGCCGCCGCACCTGCCTCGGCGACCTGGGCGCCGACCCGGCGGCGACGTGCCGCAGTTTCCTCGCCGGCCAGTTCGGTTGGCTGGACCCGGACCGCCCCAAGCGGCGGCGGTGGCCGGTCGTCCCAGATTGCATCGATCGGGTTGGCATCGAGTGGCATCAGCTTCGCGCCTGCCGTGGCGGCGGCCTTCCTGAGACGGTCGATTTCATTGCGGCCGTGGAGCCAAGGATCGTAGGCAAGCGCCTGGCCTTCGCCGAGCATTGTTTCCACCCATTTCGCCACCGGCGTCTCGTGCATCGGCACGATCTCGAAGATGGAAGGATCGATTTGGGTTTCGGCCTGCAGCGTGTAACGCCCGTCGACGAAAAGCGCAGCGCGGTCGGCCATTACAATCGCCAGCCCGGCTGAACCGGCAAAGCCGGTCAGGTAGGCCAGCCGCTCGTCACAGGGGGCGACCGTCTCGCCCTGATGTGCGTCGGCGCGCGGCACCAGGAAGCCGTCCGCTCCCAACCCGGCAAGGCGCGCGCGCAATGCGGCGACCCGTTCGGGCGTGCCCTCCCTGCCCCCCTTTTGATCGAAGGATTGAAACATCGCACTTCCTTGTGCATTTCCCTGGGTGCAATTCCCTGGCTGGCCAGCGCCCATGCTGGCCCTTGAGCGCTTGACGGAGCAAGCCGAAAATGACGCATTTGCGAGCTTGGCTTGAATCGCGCTGCCAACTGACGCAATTAGGCCGTCGGAATGAAGGGACGTTTGCTTTTCAGCGCCTTGGCTTTCTTTGTCATGGCGGCGCCAAGCGCTGCGTTCGCGTCGTCAGAGGACGGCGTGGCGCCGTTTGGTCTTTGGCTGACCCAAAGCGGCCGGGCGATCGTCAGGATCTCGCCGTGCGACGCGGCGCCCGCGAAGGCCTGCGGCAGGATCGCCTGGTTGCGCGAGCCGCTGGATGACGCCGGGCAGGCCAAGACCGACCGGAAAAATCACGACGAAACGCTCCGAAACGCCGCGCTCTGTTCGACCGAACTGGTCAAGAGCTTCGGCAGATCGGACGACGGCACGTGGTCCGGGATGATCTACAATCCTCGCGACGGCGAGTCCTACGCGGCAAAGATTACGCCGGACCTGGATCAGCTGATCTTACGCGGCTATGTGCTGTTGCCGATTTTCGGGAAATCGCAGGTCTGGACCCGGGTAGCGGACGACCGGGGCGGATGCTGATTTCGCTCAAAGAGGGCTTAACTTTCGGACGGCCCCAACTTTCGGACGGCCCTAACTTTCCGATGGCCAAGCGAGCCACGCGGCCGCGCCGCCCGCCAGCTCCGACGGTTCGAAGCCCACGAGCAGACTGACCCGACCGCCCTGCGCATCGCTTGCATAGATGCGCTCTGCGATGCGGCCGCGCCGGAAGCCGACCGGGATGCGCGTACCCTTGAAGACCTTGCCATCGCCCGCGAAGCGCAGTTCGACCTGCTCGGCCGGCCCGTAGGCGATGCGCGCGATCTCGCCGTTCAGGTCACGCAGCAGGATCCCGCCTTCGATCTCCTCTGCGACCAGCAAGAGGTCCAGATCAAGCGCCGCCGAGCGCAAACGGGCGCTGGTTCCCGTTGCATAAGCCGTCTGGTCAGCGGCAATCATCACGACGTCGTCCAATGCCACAACCTGGCAGCCACAGGCCGGTTGTTCGCGCGTTATTTGAGCAAGGCACCTCTCGAGCGCCGCTCCGGCCACCTCCGGGCGAGAGCTGCCCGCACCGCCGTCGGCCATCGCGATCACAGGGCAAGCCTCGGCCGGCGCGCCACGTGCCAATGCCCGGGGGCGCCCGGATTTCAGGAATTTGAGCCCGATCTCGGTGTTGGTCAGATAGGGCAAGCTGTCGATGCCGGTCCACCGCGCCGATTCGCGCGCGGCGAGGTTTGACGAATCAATTCGTGCGGTGGCTTTCATGGCCGCGGGCAGTTCCGCAGGGCCTTTCGCGGCGATTTTCGGCGGGTGGCGCATCACCAGCATGCGTTGTAAGTGAAATTCTTCAACCAGAGGTTGTCTTTGGGAACGTTGCGCGGCGCTATTTTCGCCGCAACCAAGTAGCAGGCAAAGCGACGAGACAACCACCAGATGTATTGATCTCATTGCAAACCTGCTTATGATTTCAATTGCCCCGTTTTTTTGGCACTTGCCACGAAAAACTATAGCATTTTCGATTGAGGCGGAAGCGTGGCAGAAATATAGTGTTCGGTGGGGTTTGCGCGAGTAAACTGTGGGGTGGCATGGTGACTGATACCCAGACGAATTCTGGCAACGTCTTATGGGGCCACGTAAAGTGGTATGACGCGGTCAAGGGGTACGGTTTCGTCGTACCCGACGATGGTGGCCCGGACATTATGGTGCACGCATCATGTGTCAGGGCCTTTGGAAAGATGGCGCTGACCGAAGGCGCGCGGGTACGTTTGCTCGCGAGCCATGGCCAGCGCGGTCTCAACGCTCAGGAGATCCTGGAAATTGAGGAGCCGGAAGGTGAGGTCAGCGATGACTTCTCCGAAACCGCGCGCCCGACCGAGTTCCTGGGGCCGGATGTCGAGGTCGGCCCTCTGGTGCCCGCGCGGGTGAAGTGGTTCGACAAGCAGAAAGGCTTCGGCTTCGTCAATATCTTCGGGCGCAGCGAGGATGTCTTTGTGCACATGGAGACGGTTCGCCGCTGTGGATTCCAGGATTTGGCAAGCGGCGAGGGGATGGCAGTGCGCACGTTCCGCGGCCCCCGCGGCCTGATGGTCGCCGAGCTCAAGCTTTGGGAATCGGCCCTCAGCGTCGACGAAGAAAGCTGATCGGAAGCTGTCAGATTTCGCGCCGGGCCGTCTGGGCCGGCGCGGTCATCATATTCTTGGGCCAAGTTACCCCGGCGTCCGAACGTTGCGCCGCGGACCGGATCGACATTCGGACCGAAAGCGGCGTTGCTTCCTTCTCGCTCGAGATCGCCGATGAACCCGCGGAGCATTCCCGAGGGCTGATGTTCCGTCCGTCCCTGCCACGGGACCAGGGCATGTTGTTCGTCTACGACCCGCCGCAGCGGGCGAGCTTTTGGATGCGCAACACGATGATCCCGCTCGACATGCTGTTCATCGACGATACTGGCCAGATCGAGAGCATCGCCCTGCGCGAGGACACCTATTCGACCCGCGCTTCATCCTCGGAGGGCGAGGTGCGCGCGGTGCTCGAGATCAATGGCGGGCTCGCGCGGGAACTGGGGATCGCGCCCGGGGCCCAGGCGGTGCATCCAGCCTTCGAAGCGGCGCCCGAGGGTGTTGCCTGTCCGGAGTGACGTCCGCGTGGACAATGCCCGGGTTCAAGCCCGGGGCATGGATTTCTTCGGCTTGTCTCGATCCGCCGATTGCGCTAGTGCCAGCCAAACGGGGCGTAGCGCAGCCTGGTAGCGCGTCGGTTTTGGGTACCGAAGGTCACAAGTTCGAATCTTGTCGCCCCGACCATTTCCCCTGACTATTGAGAGCCGATGAAAAGGGCTTCCAATCCGCTGCGCCAATTTTTGGGCAAGGGCGTCGGCCTTTGTGTTTCGCGATCCACGTAGACGTGAATGAAATGACCTGCTGCGGCGACCGCGTCTGCGCCCTCGCGGAAAATCGCGACGCCATATTGGACCGAAGAGGTCCCGATCCGGTCGACCCGCAATCCACCTTCCAACCGATCCGGAAAGGCGAGCTGGGTGAAATAGCTGCATTTGGTCTCAACTACGTAGCCGACCAGGGCGCCATGCGCGATATCCAATAGCTCCGCGTCGATCAGGTGGCCGTTCACCACTGTATCGAAGTAAGCGTAGTATTCGACATTGTTAATATGCCCGTAGATATCGTTGTCACGCCAGCGGGTCGCTATCGGCCGGTAGACGGCGAATTCGGCGTGCGTGGGCGCTGCCGGCCTCACCCGCCGCTGGCCGCGGATTTGCCCGCCTTGCCTCCTTTGGCCGAGGCGGCGCGTCCGGGGATTGTGGTGCGCTCGTAGCCCGTATTGGTCGGCGAGCCGCGCTCGCGATAGGGCGTGCGGTTGAAATGCGAGCGGTAACATTTCGAGAAATGCGATGGCGACGTGAAGCCGCAGGCCAGCGCCACGTTGATCACCGACATATCCGTTTGCAGCAGCAGGTTGCGCGCCTTCTCGAGCCGCAGCTCCATGTAGTAGCGCTTGGGGCTGCGGTTGAGGTAGCGCCGGAACAGCCGCTCGAGTTGCCGCGTCGACATTTTGACCGACTTAGCCAATTCCGAGGGGCTGATCGGCTCCTCGGTCGAGCGCTCCATGGTTTGGATGATCGAGACCAGTTTTGGATGCCTGACCCCGATCCGTGCCGGCACAGACAGTCGCTGCTCGTCGGTGTCGCTGCGCAGCGGAGTGTGCACCATCGTATCAGCCACCAGCGAGCCCAGATCGTGCCCGTGCTCATCAGTGATGATGTGCAGCATCATGTCGGCCGCGGAGGTGCCACCGGCACAGGAGAAGATTCCGTCATCCAGGCAGTAGAGAAGGTTCGATAACTCGACCTCCGGGAATTCCTCCATGAACGACGCATGGTTTTCCCAATGGATGGTGCAGCGCTTGCCGTCCAAAAGGCCCGCCTTGGCCAGCACATAGCTGCCCGTGCAAAGCGCGCCGATCCCGACGCCGCGCCGGGCCTGCTTCCTGAGCCAGGTCAGAACCGGGCGCGAGGCCGCATGCTCCAACCCGAAACCAGTGCAGACGGCGATCGAGGCCTCGCGCGGCACGTCTTCCAAGCCGCCATCCACATTGATCGTTATCCCGTTCGAGGCGGTGACCGGCCCGCCCGTCTCCGAGACCAGGCGCCAGCTATAGAGCTGCTGGCGCGACATGCGATTGGCCTGGCGCAACGGCTCCAATGCCGCCGCAAACGGCATCATCGAGAACATGTCCGCCAGCAAGAAGACGAACTCGTGGGTCTTGGGTGCAGCTGCGCCGGTCTGTTCGGTCATCGGAGCGCCCAATCCGCTGCTGTCATGCGGCGATCCCTTCGGTCTCGTCGTTGATCGCTCAAATGCGACATTGACGCCGGTTTTCAAGCATCGTCAAGCGTCAGTGCGCGAAATATTGAGAATGCGTAAGCTCTGGCACTGCTCGGTGCATCTCGGGTTATCCACAGGTCTAGCCACAGGTTTTGTGCTAGGCTATAGGGGCATTTCCGAAGACTATGGAGACCAGGGAAATGACCCGGACATGGACAAATAGCAGCTGGCACGACCACGAAGCCCTGCAAATGCCGGTCTATGCCGATGAGGCGAAACTCGAGGCTGTGACCGCGAAGCTTGCGAGTTATCCACCCCTGGTTTTTGCGGGCGAGGCGCGCAATCTCACCGCCGAATTGGCCGAGGTAGCCGAGCGCAAGGCATTTCTGTTGCAGGGCGGCGATTGTGCCGAAAGCTTCGCCGAGTTCGGTGCCGACAACATCCGTGACAGTTTCCGCGTCTTGTTGCAGATGGCGGTGGTGCTGACCTTCGCCGCGCGTGTACCGGTGGTGAAAGTCGGCCGGGTCGCCGGCCAGTTCGCCAAGCCGCGTTCGGCCCCGACCGAGACAGTCGACGGCATCGAGCTGCCCACCTACCGGGGCGATATCATCAATGGGTTCGAGTTCTCGGCTGAGGCCCGCGAGCCAGACCCAGAGCGGATGCTGCAAGCCTATATGCAATCTGCGGCGACGCTGAACCTGCTGCGCGCCTTCGCGACCGGTGGCTATGCGGACCTGCACCGGGTGCAGTCGTGGAACCTGGATTTCGCCAAGGGCTCGGCCGAGACCGAGAAATTCCAGCAACTGGCGGCCCGCATCTCGACGGCAGTCGATTTCATGGATGCCTGCGGGGTAAACCCAGTCAACTCGGCGAAGCTGCGCACCGTAAGCCATTACACCAGCCACGAGGCGTTGCTTCTGCCTTACGAGGAAGCACTGACCCGGATTGACTCGACCTCTGGCCAGTACGTGGCGGGATCGGGACACATGATCTGGATCGGGGACCGCACGCGCCAGCTGGATGGAGCCCATGTGGAGTTTTGCCGGGGCGTGATCAACCCACTGGGATTCAAGTGCGGGCCGTCGCTGGCGCCAGACGAGTTGGTGCGTCTGATCGACATCCTGAACCCCGCGAACGAGGCCGGCCGGATCACGCTGATCTGCCGCACCGGCGCGGGCAAGGTGGCGGACCATCTGCCGGGCTGGATCCGCGCGGTCGAGCGGGCGGGCAAGAAGGTCGTCTGGTCCTGCGATCCCATGCACGGCAATACGATCAAATCCGACTCCGGTTACAAGACCCGTCCGTTCGAGCGGGTCCTGGCCGAGGTGCGCGAGTTCTTCGCGGTCCACGCCGCCGAAGGCACCTATGCCGGTGGCGTCCATTTCGAAATGACCGGCAAGGATGTGACCGAATGCATCGGCGGGATGCAGCAGCTTACGTCAGCCGACCTCTCCAGCCGGTATCACACCGCTTGCGATCCTCGGCTGAATTCCAGCCAGGCGTTGGAATTGGCCTTCCTTTTGGCCGAGGAGCTGGAGAGCGTGACCCCGCCGCACCGTCAGCAGGCTGTTGGCTGACGCCGCAGCGACCCATGTCATTGTCGTGACGGTTCCCGCCGGGCGGGGGCTGTCCGACCCGGAGATCAGCGAAATCGCCGCGCGGGTGGCGGCCGGGCCGCCCCGGCGTCTTGGGACCACGGCTGCCGAGATCGCTTGTGGCAACGGGTTGCAGCTGAGAGCCCTTCGCCACGCATTCCCCGGCCTCGATATCAACATCGTACCGGTGGAGGACCGCCGCAAGCAGCTGCTGATCGCCGATATGGATTCGACCATGATCCCGGTCGAGTGCATTGACGAAGTGGCCGACTTCGCGGGGGTCAAACCGCAGGTCTCGGCCATCACCGAACGCGCTATGCGTGGTGAAATCGACTTCAGCGGTGCACTGCGCGAGCGGGTCTCGCTGATCGCCGGCCTGCCCGAGGCGGCGCTGGCGGATGTCTACGAGCAGCGGATCAACCTGAACCCCGGCGCCAGAACCCTGGTTCGCACGATGGCTGCGCACGACGCACATTGCGCCCTGGTTTCGGGCGGGTTCACCTATTTTACCGAACGGGTCGCTGAAAAAGCAGGATTTGCCGAGAACCGTGCCAACCGGCTTTTGTTCGAGGATGGCAAGCTGACCGGCAAGGTCGCCGAGCCGGTTCTGGGCCGGGCGGCAAAGCTCGATGCCCTACATGAGTTGACCGAGACGATGGGTATCGGCGCGCACCAGGTGCTATGCGTCGGCGACGGCGCCAACGATCAGGACATGATCCAGGCGGCAGGGCTGGGCGTCGCCTATCGCGCCAAGCCGGCCCTGGTCGCCGAAGCGGACGCTGTGATCGATCATGCGGATCTGACAGCCTTGCTTTATCTTCAAGGCTATGCCGAGCGGGATTTCGTACTCGATTGAAGCGCAACATTTCAGCCCGGTAGCGCCCTCGTGATCCTGTCGCGTTGGTAATTACAGCGCAGATTGGCTATTTTTGTGGCTAGCGAGACGAGGAGCGACCAGATCCATGAAACGTATCCGCAAGCAAAGCTGGCTGATCAGCGAGAACGAGGTCACGCCGGAACCGGTGTTCTGGAACCGCAGGCGCGTCTTGGCGGCGGGCGGCGGTCTGATGGCGGCTGGCGCCGCGGCGGCCGTGATCCACGGCCAGATCCCCATGGGCCCAATGCCGGCGGCAGCAGCGGCCCGCGCGGGCGGTCCGGGAAGCGTCCTTGACCCTCAGCCACTGCTCAATCCGAAATTTGCCGATGCGGGCCTCATGGTGACCGACGAAGAGGTCAACTCCACCTACAACAATTTCTACGAATTCGGCTCGCACAAGAAGATTGCCGAGGCCTCCAAGGCGCTGGATACGGCGGGCTGGACGGTCACGATCGACGGCATGGTCGAGAAGCCGTTCGAGATCGGGATGGAAGATCTGCTCGGCCAGATCGATCTGGAGGAACGCATCTACCGGCACCGCTGTGTCGAGGCCTGGTCGATGGTGGTGCCATGGGTCGGTTTCCCGCTATCGAAGCTGATGGCGCTGGCAAAGCCGCTTTCCGGCGCGAAATACGTGCGGTTCGAGACCTTCCATGATCCGGTCGTCGCCCGCGGCCAGCGCCAGCATTGGTATCCCTGGCCCTACGTCGAGGGCGTGACCATGGCCGAGGCCGAAAACGACCTTTCGCTGATGGTCGTCGGCGCCTATGGCAAGGTGTTGCCCCAGCAGTTCGGCGCGCCGATGCGCTTGCATCTGCCTTGGAAATACGGGTTCAAGTCGATCAAATCGATCAAAAAGGTCACCTTCACCGACGAGCGTCCGGTCAGCTTCTGGGAAGAACTGGCGGTCAACGAATACGGGTTCTGGGCCAATGTGAACCCGGCGGTCGCCCATCCACGCTGGAGCCAGGCGCAGGAGCGAGTGCTGGGCACTGACAAGCGCGTGCCGACCATCCGCTTCAATGGCTATGGCGCCGAAGTGGCCCATCTCTACGACGGGTTGGAGGCGGAATTCGCCGATCGCCTCTGGCGGTAGACGCCGACAAATCTCAGCGCCTCTTGCCAACGCGCGCCCGAGGTGAGCGCACAACCGCGCTTCGGGAAATTGCGCTACGCGCAAAAAAAAGCCGGACCAAACGGCCCGGCCTAGTTCAACAGGGAGGTATCACAACCTGAAGCGCCACTGAGAAGCGGCACTTCATCATCGCATGTAGTCCGCGATCCCTGGTTTCGCAAGCGGGCGCCCTGTCGCAGGGGTGAATACCAGCTATGCGCTGGATGCAACCCTAGCCTCAACTCGTTGCTCCCGAACGAAATTCTCGACCTCATTTACCATGAAATCACGGAACGCCAGGACACGGCGCGAGCGCCGCAACTCTTCCGGATAAACGAAATAGACGGGGAAGGGTGGGCTGACCTGGTCGGGCAGAATGTTGACCAACTCTGGATAGTCCCGGGTCACATAGTCCGGCAGCGCGGCGATCCCCAGGCCATTGATCGCTGCTTTCAGCACCCCGAAATAGCTGTTGATCATCAGATGGGTATTCCGGTGCGGGTGGATATGCTGTTTCAGCCAATCCGCCGCCGCGTTCGGCTGCGGGGCGTTCGGGCTGAACGAGATGACGCGGCGTGAATCGAGATCGTCGACGGTCACGGGCAGGCCAGCCTCGTCGATGTATTCCTGCGATGCATAGAGGCGCATATGGACATCCATCAACGGGCGACGGATCAGGTCGGCCTGCTGCGGGCTGGCCATGCGGATCGCCACATCGGCCTCGCGCATCGGCAGGTCCAGGATTGACTCGGTCAGGATCATGTTGACCGACAGGTCTGGATGCGCCTCGAACAGACGGTGCAGCCGGGGCGCAAGCCAAAGCGTGCCGAAACCGGCCGTGGCTGTGACCCGCAGGTCACCATAGACCTCGTCTTTCGAGTCGCGGATCCGCGCCGCCGCGGCGTTCAGGCGCTTGCTCATGGACAGCGTGGCCTCATATAGCAGCTCGCCTTGTTCGGTCAGCAGAAGGCCACGCGCGTGACGGTGGAACAGCGTCGACTGGAGCTGGTCCTCGAGGCCGCGGATCTGGCGGCTGATGGCCGATTGGCTCAGATTCAGCTGCTCGCCAGCATGGGTCAGGCTGCCAGCGTCGGCGACCGCGTGGAAAACCCGTAGCTTGTCCCAATCCATCCTTGCCGTTCCTTCAACTGCCTTGCCGGGGCAGGGCATTTCTCCTGTGGTTCCCGCGGTAGTTTGGTATCACTATATCCACAATGAAGAAGTTTCGCTGGAGAATGCGACATATGGGTCTGAGATCCCTTACCGCAAGCCTGGTTTTCGCCTTCCTGCTGAGCCTATCCCAGGCGGCAGAGGCCGAGGAGTTGAAGGGGCGCTACTACGGGGTCGACGACGCGACGGGCGCGTCGATCGAGATCACGCCGGATTCCAGGGGTTATCGGGGCAAGTTTTTCGACGCCAAGGGCCGCAGTCAGTCTTTCAAGGCAGACAGGTCCGGCGATGCCGCTGAAGCCGTTCTGGACATGGACGGACGGACCGTGCTGATGCGCGTGGCACCGCTGCCGTACGGTGCTCAGGTGACAATCGTGCCGTTTGACAAATCTGGGAATTTGGTGACAGGCGAAGGACGCGTTCTTGGCTTCGTACGGGTCGGGCTGGCCTTGCCCGATCCTGGGCCTGATTTCGTCACGCCGCCGCGCGACGGGCTGGGCCGGATCAGCGCGAACGGGTTTCTCGCCTCCTACGAGTTCTGGGACGCGAATGGTGTGCGCAATGGCTATCTGTCGCTGCCGGACCGGTTCCGGACCCTAATCCGCCTGTTCTCGGCGGTGCAGCTCGACGTTATTTGGAAACTCTGCCTGGCGCCCAACGCCGACCGTGCGCTGGCCACGGCCCTGCGCGGGCAAGGAGTTTCATGTGCCGAAGTCGTAGATACAATGGCGACCACACAGCGCGACGGGCGCTTCGCGCAGTTCAAGGCCGAGGTGGCAGAGCAGAAAGCGACGCTGCGCATGAACGTGCGCTGCGCCGACGGCTATCCAGAGACCAAGCCGAACTGCGACCGGGCCGCCAAAGAGCTAAGTGCCCAGGCGGTCCTGCTGGAGACAGCAGGAACCGTCCTGGGCAGATATCGCTGATTTCTTTAGTGACGGAAATCTGAAACTGGGCGGCTCCCGTGGTCGCCATCCTGGACCGACATGCCACGACCCCACCCGGCCATCAGCTCAAGCGCCGGACGCAGAGCCTCGCCTTTTCCGGTCACGCGATACTCGAGACGCCGAGCACCCGCGTGTACGGGACGTTTAACCAGAATACCCTCTGCGACCAGCTTCGACAGCCGGTTCGAAAGGATGTTCCGGGCAACGCCCAGACGGCTCTGGAAATTGTCAAAACGGGTCGTCCCCTGAAGGGCCGCCCACATGATCAGAAGGCTCCAGCTGTCGCCCACCTGGCGGACAGCCCGATCCATTCCATTCGACTCCGTGCGTGCAAATTCGTTCACAACCGCTCCCCTTTTTTACGCAACCCAATGATAAGCTCCGTCCGAAAAACACGTGGGGTCGGAGAATCTTGCGAGAAATTCGCTATTTTTTTCTCTGAATCGTCTGACAAGGGCACTGGGACTATTCAGAAAATCCGATAAATTGCTCAAAGAAATGGAATTTTTCGGATTGCGGATCGAAACGAAAAATTGGGAGGAATTTGCGTGTCAATGAGCAACTGCCGCGTTTTGGTGACCGGTGCATCCAGTGGGCTCGGGGCGCATTTCGCCCGGACGCTGGCGGCGCGCGGCGCCGATGTCTGTGCCGCTGCACGCCGTTTGGAGGCGCTGAAGACACTGGCGGACGGGGCCGAGGGCCGGATCATCCCGATTCGGATGGACGTGGCCGAGCCGGATTCGGTGACGGCCGGTGTCGCGGCGGCGGCCGAGGCGATGCGTGGTCTGGACGGCGTCGCTAACAATGCGGGAATCTCGTGGGGCGGGCGCACGATGGACATGTCGGACGCAGACTGGCAGCGGGTCATCGACATCAACCTCAGCGGCATCTTCCGCGTCGCCACGGCCGCGGCGCGGGTGATGGCCGGGCAGGGCGGCGGCACGATCGTCAATACCGCCTCGATCTTAGGCTTCGGCACTGGGTTGGGGCTGGCCGCCTACGCCGCGTCAAAAGCGGCGGTCGTGCATCTGACGCGCAATCTGGCACTGGAATGGGCGCGCCACGGCATCCGCGTCAACGCGATCGCGCCGGGCTATTTCCCGACCGAGATGAACGCGGACTACCTGTCCAGCGAAGAGGGCCAGAAGCTGCTGGAGGGCATCCCAATGCGCCGGTTCGGGCGGTTTGAGGATCTGGACGGGCCAATGGAGCTACTTCTCTCTGAAAAGGGCGCCTATATTACGGGGGTGACCCTGCCGGTGGATGGCGGCCACCTCGTTCGTCCACTGTGAGGGCGCTTGCAAGAAAGGTCAGTGTAGCTTACCTATAGGTCGATTCTGATTGAATCCCCGATGAGCCACGCAAGGGGAGGCCACGCATGGACTTGCGCGACGTCCGTCTGTCGGATCGCTACGATCTCGAGAAATCGCCTGTGCTGTTGTCCGGCACACAGGCCCTGGTCCGCGCAACCCTGATGCAGCGCGCCCGTGACGCGGCGGCGGGGCTGGATACGGCGGGCTATGTGACCGGCTATCGCGGCTCGCCATTGGGCGCGGTCGACGGGGTTTTCCAGGCGGCCGGCAAATACCTGACCGAAAGCCAGATCAAGTTTCACCCCGGTCTAAACGAGGACCTGGCGGCCACTGCGCTTTGGGGCGCCCAGCAGGCCGAGCTGCGCGGCGAGGGCAAGCATCAGGGGGTCTTCGGCCTTTGGTACGGCAAGGGACCCGGGGTCGACCGCACCGGTGACGTCTTCCGACACGCGAACTTCGCTGGAACCTCGCGCCACGGCGGCGTGCTGGTCGCCATGGGCGACGATCATACCTGCGAAAGCTCGACCACCTGCCATCAGTCGGAAATGGCGCTGATGGACGCTATGATGCCGATCCTATCGCCCGCCGGGGTGCAAGAACTGATCGACTACATGCTCTATGGCTGGGCGCTCAGCCGGTTCTCAGGGCTCTGGGTCGGGATCAAATCGATGAAGGACACGGTCGAGGCGACCGCGGTGGTCGACGGTGATCCGCATCGCCTGACGATCACCGAGCCCGCGGATTTCATCCTGCCGCCCGATCGCCTCAATATCCGCGTGGGCGATTCCCCGCAGCTCCAGGAAGCGCGGATGCACGACTTCAAGCGCTTCGCTGCGCAGGCCTTCGCGCAAGCCAACGGGCTCGACGGCCGGGTGCACGGGGCACCGGGCGCCCGTGTTGGCATCGTCTCGTCTGGCAAAAGCTGGCTCGACACCGTTCATGCGCTCGAGATGCTGGGGATCGACGACGAGACGGCGCGCGCTTTGGGGATCACTACTTACAAGGTTGGCATGGTCTGGCCGTTGGAGATCCAGCGCCTGCGCGACTGGGCCCAGGGTCTGGACCTGATCGTGATCGTCGAGGAAAAACGCCCGGTCATCGAGATCCAACTTAAGGAGGTCCTGTTCGGCGTGCCGAACCACCCCCGCGTCGTCGGCTGGAAGGAGGAGGACGGCACGGTCCTTTTCTCGGTCAAGATGGACCTAAACCCTATGCTCATCGCGCGAGGGCTGGGGCGGATGCTGGCAAGCGCCGGGATCAGCCATCCACCGATGACCCAAGGGCTCGAGCGCCTCGCGCGCCTGGCCGAGGCTGGCAACGCGCCGGAGCTGGCCGAGCGCCAGCCATGGTTTTGTGCAGGCTGTCCCCACAACACCTCGACCAGGGTGCCCGAAGGCGGCCGCGCCTATGCGGGGATCGGCTGCCACTACATGGTCCAGTGGATGGACCGCGAGACCGAGGGCTTCACCCATATGGGCGGCGAGGGCGCGAACTGGATCGGCGAGGCGCCGTTCTCGACCCGCAAGCACATTTTCCAGAACCTGGGCGACGGCACCTACAACCATTCCGGCCTGATGGCGATCCGCGCCGCGGTCGCAGCCAACACAAACATCACTTTCAAGATTCTCTACAACGATGCGGTTGCGATGACCGGCGGCCAGGCCCATGACGGCGGGCTGACGCCCGGCCAGATCGCCCGCGAGGTGCTGGCGGCGGGCGCCGAGCGCGTCGTCGCCGTTGTCGACGAGAAGGAGGAGCAACCCGAGTTCCCGTCGGACGTGGCGGTGCATGAGCGTGACAGGCTGGCCGTCGCGCAGCGCGAGCTCGCCGGGATCGAGGGCGTCACGGCGCTGATCTACGTGCAGACCTGCGCCGCCGAGAAGCGCCGCCGCCGCAAGCGCGGCACGTTCCCAGATCCCAATAAGCGCGTCTTCATCAATCCCAGCGTTTGCGAGGGTTGCGGTGATTGCGGGGTTCAGTCGAATTGCGTCGCGATTCTGCCGCTGGAAACACCGTTTGGACGCAAGCGTCAGATCGACCAATCCGCCTGCAACAAGGATTTTTCCTGCCTTAAGGGCTTTTGCCCCAGCTTCGTGACCGTCGAAGATGCCGAGCCCCGGGGCCGCGAGACGGCGGAGCTCGACCTGCCGCCGCTACCGGAACCCGATATCCCGGAGCTAACGCGTTCCTGGAATCTGCTGATCACCGGCGTTGGCGGCACCGGCGTGGTCACGGTCGGCGCGCTTCTGACCATGGCGGCGCATCTGGAGGGCAAGGGCGCCAGCGAGATGCAGATGGCGGGTCTGGCCCAGAAGGGCGGCGCCGTCACGATCCATTGCCGCCTGGCGCCCACGCCGCAAGACATCGACGCGATCCGCATTGCCGCTGGCGAGGCCGACGCGGTGATCGGTGGCGATCTGGTCGTCTCCGCGGCGCCGAAGACGCTGAGCGCGATGGAGCGGGGCCGGTCGCGCGTGCTCTGCAATACCCACGAGATCGTCACCGGCCAGTTCACTCACGACACCGAGTTCACGCTGCCGAGCGAGGCGCTGAAATTGGAGCTCGAGCGGCGCGTTGGCGCCGACGCGCTGGCCATGATCGACGCGACCAGCCTGGCCGAGACCCTGCTGGGCGATGCGATTTTTGCCAATGTGCTGCTGCTCGGCGCCGCCTGGCAGGCGGGCATGGTGCCATTGTCGGCTGACGCGATCCGCAAGGCGATCGAACTGAACGGCGCCGGGGTCGAGCGCAACCTGCGGGCCTTCGAGATTGGTCGTTGGGCGATTGCCGACCCGCTGGAGGCCCGCGCCGCCGTGGCGCCGGAGGCCCCGGCGGAAGAGACGCTGGACCAGAAGATTGACCGCCGCGCCGATTTCCTGGTGGACTACCAGGCCAAGCGCCTGGCGAAGCGCTACCGCAAGCTGGTCAAGAAAGCCCGCGAGGCCGAGGCGGCCTCCGGCGCCACAGGCTTCGCGGAAGCGGTTGCCGAAGGCTATTTCAAGCTTCTCTCCTACAAAGACGAATACGAGGTCGCGCGACTGCATACCGAGACCCTCGAGGCCGCGCTGCACGAGACCTTCGGCACTTACGGCAAGGTGACCTACCATCTGTCCCCGCCGTTACTTCAGCGCGTGGATCCCGATGGACAGCCGGCGAAGAGCGAATTCGGACCCCGGATGGCGCGTGTTTTCAGGTGGCTGGCGCGGTTCAAATTCCTGCGCGGCACGCCCTTCGACCCCTTCGGCCGCAATGCCGAGCGGCGGGACGAGCGCCGGATGATCAAGGATTTTCGGGCCATGGTCGAGGAGCTGATCACTGGTCTGACGCCGCAAAACGCACCGATCGCGGTTGAGCTCGCCCGGCTGCCCTTGAAGATCCGAGGGTTCGGACACGTCAAGCGCGCCAATGCCGAAAGCGCGGCAGAGGAACGGGCGGTCCTGCTGGAGCGTTTCCGGTCCGGCGAGACATCTGTGCCCCAGGCGGCCGAGTAGACGCGTAGGGTCGGGTCTCACCCCCACCAATTGAATTCGAACGCACAGGGATTCGGTCGGTTGAAATTCCGCCCTAAGCGCCCGCCCCACCAAGCAAGGCCAGCCACAGACTGATGGTGGCAAGCGACAGGATTGTGCCCAGAATAACTGCGCTGGCCGCTGTGCCGACCGCGCGATTATACATCGACGCAAAGACGTAGCCGTTGACGCCCGGCGGCATTGCCGCCATCAGCACCGCAGCGCGCAAGAACGGTTCGGGTAAGTCGAGAACCGGGCCACACAGCAGCCAGGCAAGTGCCGGGCAGAGCATCAGGGAAATCAGAGAAATCATTGTAGCTTCGACAAACTTCGCCTTCAGCGCATAACGGGTCAGCACGCCGCCGAGCGCAAAGAGCGCGACGGGCAGGGCCGCGCGTGCCAGCATCGAAATCGCGTCATAGAGAATGCCCGGGAGGGCAAGGCCCACGAGATTCGCCGCGAGCCCCAAGGCCAGGCCCAGCATCAATGGGTTGCTCACGACGGCCCTTATGGTCCGCATCAGCGCGCCGATGGCTCCGGTTCCATCCCGGCGTAGCAGCTCCATCGCCAGGATCCCGACCGTGTAGAAAACCGGCACGTGGAACGCCAACAACGAGAACATGGCCGACAGCTCGGCGGCACCGAACGCCCGTTGCATGATCGGGATGCCCAACAGCACCGCGTTGCCGAACATTGCCGAGAAGCCGGCCGACACGGCCTCGCCTGGGCGCCGCGCGAACGCTCTGCGCGAGATCAGCGCGGCGGTCGTGAAACAGGCAAGCGAGGCCCCGTAGAACGAGATCAGATGATCCGCCCGCATCGCCGTGCCCAATTCCAGCTCGTACATCGCCTTGAACAGCAGGCAGGGCACGGCCAGTCCTGTCGCGAAGCGAACCAGAGCGTCGACGCCTGCATCCGGGAAAAATCGGACCCGGACCAACCCATAACCCGTGCCTACAACCAGGAAGACCGGCAGGACGATTACCAGTAGCGCGGCGATCACGCCCATAGTGTGCGACCGCAGTCCGCGTCATGCCCCGGTTCAGCCGAGACATCCCTCCAGGCGAGCAAGATTGTCCGGTCAGGCCGGACAGTGACGGGAGAAATCGCGACAACAAGGATCAAAGCTCGTATTCCAGCACCAGGCCGTCATGCGCTGGGTGCACATTCTCCGGCGTTGCGGCGTCGAGTTCGGCATAGTCCAGGTCCACATGCATGTTGGTCAGATAGGCCTGCGGCGGTGCTGCCTTGGCGATCCATTCCACCGCCGTCTCGACATTCACGTGACTCGGGTGGGTGGTGTGGCGAAGCGCGTCCAGGATCCAGCAATCGGCGCTCTTCAGCATGTCCCAGGCCGCCTGGCTCATGTCCTTAATGTCAGGCGTGTAGACGACCGGGCCGAAGCGGAATCCCAACGCTTCGATATCGCCATGGGGCACGTAGAAGGGTTCGGCGACGACCTCGCCGCCTGCGCCATCTACCCGGACCGGCCCGTCAATCGAATAGTGGTCCAGGATCGCCGGGTAGTTCGAGCCCGGGGCCTGTTCGAAGATATAGCCGAACCGGGTTTTCAGTGTGCGCTCGGTCAGCTCGTCCATCCAGGCGGGCAGGCGGGCGCGGCGGTTGAAGACCACCATGCGCAGATCGTCGATGCCATGGACATGGTCCGCATGGTCATGGGTGAAGATCACCGCGTCCAAATATCCGGTGCCCGCATCAATAAGCTGCGCGCGCGTGTCCGGCCCGGCGTCGATCAAAACGCTGGTCCGGCCCTCGGCGCCAATTCGCTGCACCAGAAGCGAGCAACGCCGCCGTCGGTTCATCGGGTTGGCCGGGTCGCAAGCCCCCCAATTGGGCCCCTCCGGCCCGATCCGCGGCACGCCGCCCGAAGATCCGGTGCCCAGCACCGTGATGCGCAGCAGGTCACCCATGGGCCGCGGCCTTAGCAAAGAGGCGGTCGAAATTGGCCGACGTGGCGGCGCAGAACTCCTCGTAACCGATCCCCATGGTCTCGGCGCCGACCCGGGCCGTGTCGGCTACGAAGGCGGGCTCGCACCGCTTGCCGCGATTGGGCGGCGGTGCCAAGTAGGGGCTGTCGGTCTCGACTAGGATCCGGTCGAGCGGGGACGCGGCGAAGATTTCGCGCAAGGCATCCGCTTTCGGGAAGGCGGCGATCCCTGACATCGACAGATAGAATCCGAGATCGAGCGCCGTCTCGGCCAAGGCCCTTCCTGACGAAAAGCAGTGCATAACGCAAGAATAGGGCGCTGCCCGGTGCTCGTCCGACAGGATGCGCGCCATGTCCTCGTCCGCGTCGCGCGCATGGATGATCAGCGGCAGGCCGGTCTGGCGGGCCGCCTCGATGTGGACCAGCAGGCTTTCCTGCTGCGCCGCCATCGACTCCTTCGTGTAGTGGTAGTCGAGGCCGGTCTCGCCGATCCCTACCATCTTTGAGTGTTCGCCCAATAAGACCAGATCGGCGACCGTCACGCCCGGCTCCGTGGCCACGTTCATTGGGTGCACCCCGGCCGCATAGAATATTCCCTCATGCGCCTCGGCGATCGCGCGGACCTGCGCCTCGGTGCTTGGCCGGGTGCAGATCGTCACCATGCGGGTCACGCCGGCGTCGCGGGCGCGCGCGACCACATCCGGCATCTCCTCGATCAGTTGAGGGAAGTCCAGATGGCAATGGCTATCGACCAACTGGGGCAGGGGCATGTGCGCGTTGTCCTTGCATGGGCTAGCCCCCCGCGGCGGCTGTTTTTCAGGCTGCGTTGCGTGCCCGGGCCAGGGTGGCGTCGAGTTCGAGGAACGTATCGATGATCGTCTGGCCAGGGTCAAGATTGACCGCCCGGGCATGGGCGGTCGCGGCGGCGATGCGCGCCGACGCCTCGGCCCAGAGCGCAGCCTGGGCGGGGCTGCGCGCGACCGCCTGCATCAGGGGCGCTTCCTCCGGAACTGCATCGGGGCCAGAATCGGAGCCAGGCAACGCGTCGGCCATGGCGCCGTGCCGGGCCAGGCGGCCGATCAGGGTCAGGGTCAGCTTCGGCACCAGGTCGAACCGGCTCTCCGCATTGCGGCCCGTGGCCCAGTCGGTCAATGCCATCAACGCACCGCGCTCGACGCCCCGCCCCCCGTTGAAGAGCGCGATCAGCCGGCCATAGAGCGCGACCCCGTCGCCCGCGATCAGCCGCAGCGCCTCGCCAACCGATCCGCCCGCCAACAGCGCCAGCGCCTTCGCGTCGCCCGCCGGCACCGGTGCGCCCACCTCGTCAAGCGCCTGGGCCAGGTCCGTCGCCTCCAGAGGGTGCAAGTCCAGCGTCCGACAACGCGAGCGGATCGTCGGCAGCAACCCAGCCGGCGCATGGGCAACCAGCAACAGCGCAGTCCGCGCAGGTGGTTCCTCCAGAACCTTCAGCAACGCATTCGCGGCCGAGCGGTTCATCTCGTCTGCGGCGTCAACGATCACCACCCGCCAGCCGCCATCGGCGGCGCTGAGCGACAGAAAACGCCGCACCCCACGCACGTCGTCGACGGAAATCTGGGTGCGCAGGCGTCCGCGCTCGTTCAGCCCGCGCCGGAGCACGGTCAGACGCGGTTCGCTCTGCGCGCGGATGCGCTGCAGGATGGTGCAGCCCTCGGGTGGGTCGAGGCTCGCCGGCACCGAAGGCCCGAACAGCGCGGTTTCCCCACCTGGCCCATCGGCGATCAGCGCCCGCGCGATCCGGTAGGCCAATGTTGCCTTGCCAACCCCGCGTGGCCCGCGCAGCAGCCAGCCATGGTGCAGCCGCCCTTCTGCCCATGCGGCCAGAAATTCGCGTTCAGCCGACGCCTGACCGATCAGACGCGTTGTCTCGCGGGGGTGGGGGTAGCCTGGAACCCGATCCGACTCGGGCGTCTGCGCGGCTTCACTCATGGCGCTACTTCCAGCCGCGCCGAAACCGCGTCCCAGACGTGCTCGGCCACGCGGTCGGGTGGCAGCGCGGCGTCGACGATCACACAACGCCGAGGTTCCGCCTTCGCGATTGCCAGGAATTCCTGGCGCAGCCGGGCCTGAAAGGCCTCGCCCTTCTGCTCGAACCGGTTCTCGGCCGCGCCGTTCGCGCGCGTATCGGTTCGCGACAGGCCAACCTTGGCGTCTACGTCAAAGATCAGGGTCAGGTCCGGGTCGAGCCCGATCGCCAGCGCATGCAACCGGTCGACCATCTGGCGGAGCTCGGAGGCGCCCGTGCCCTGATAGGCCCGGGTCGAGTCGACATACCTGTCGCAGATCACGACCGAGCCTGCCACCAGCGCAGGCTCGACGGTGCGTTCCACATGGTCGCGACGCGCGGCGGTAAAAAGCAGGCTCTCGGTCTCGGCCGACCAACGGCCGGGCGCCCCCTCGACCAGTAGCTTGCGGATTTCCTCGGCGCCGGGCGCGCCGCCCGGTTCGCGGGTTTCGATCACGGAATACCCCAGCACCCGCAGGCGATCTGCAAGCCGCCGCGCCTGTGTCGACTTGCCAGCCCCGTCGATGCCCTCGACAGTCAGGAAAAACCCGCGCTCGGCCACCCGGCTCAGCCCGCGACGCCTGCGAGCAGCTGACGCATCAACAGCCGCGCCGCCGCGCCGAACCGGGCGCCTACCCCGCCGCGCTCAACCAGTTCGACCGCGACAAGGGGCACCGAGACCGGCGTGACATCGGGGATTGTCACTTCCAGGTGGCCCAACTCGGCACCGGCCTCGACCGGAGCCGCGATCGGTTCGCTGAAATGCGCCCGCATCTGCGCCTTGTCCAGGCTGCCGACCGGAACGGTGACGACCAGTTCATCGGCGGTCGCCAGGCCGACGCTGTCCTTATCTCCGATCCAGACCTTCGCAGTCGCGACCGTCTGGCCCTTCTCCAGCAACCGCCGGGTCTCGAACGCCCGGAACGCCCAGTTGATCAGCCGCTCGGCCTCCTGGCTGCGGGCCTGGCTGCTGTCGAGCCCCGCGATCACCAGGACCACGCGCCGCCCATCGCGCTCGGCCGAGGCGACCAGGCCATAGCCCGCTTCCTCGGTGTGACCGGTCTTCAATCCATCGGCACCGATCTCCAGGTCCAACAGCGGGTTGCGATTGCTCTGGGTGATGCCGTCCCAGGTGAAACTGGTCTCGGCGAAGATCGGATAATAGTCTGGGTAGTCCTCGACCAGCCGCTCGGCCAGGATTGCAAGGTCGCGCAGGCTCATCTCGTGGCCCGCCGCGGGCCAGCCGGTTGCATTGGCGAAATTGGAATTGGTCAGCCCAATCTGACCCGCCTGCTTGTTCATCAATTGCGCGAAGCTTTCCTCGGTGCCCGAGATCGCCTCGGCCAGCGCGACCGCCGCGTCATTGCCCGATTGCACAATCACCCCGCGCAGCAGGTCCTGGACGCTGACCACCTCGCCTGAACGGATGAACATTTTCGAGCCGCCCATTGCCGCGGCCTTGGCGCTGGTGCGGAAATCATCCTCAAGCTTCAGCCGTCCGTTCTTGAGCGCGTCGAATACGATCTCGAGGGTCATCAGTTTCGACATCGATGCCGGCGGCAGCGGCGTATCCGCCTCCTTCTCCAACAGCACGGCCCCGCTGGATAGGTCGATCAGAAATGCGGCACGCGCGGGCGTCGTCTGTGGCTGCGCCCGAGCGGCGTGCAGTGCTGGCAAGAGGCTCAGCGCAACCGCCACCAGCAATACCCGCAGAACGGGGGCCGATCTGCCTGTCCGAGGTTGGCCGCGGGCCATGTGCATCCCTCCTTGGGTCATTTCTCCGCAGATCTGCCGCCCAGATATCCTTCGACCGGGACGGCGTCGTCGGTCACAAATTCGCGAATCTGTTCCAGCGCCTGGTCTCTGGCCTCTTCGCTGTCGTAGGGGCCGACCAGCACCTGCGTCGGCTCGGCCTCGTCGATTTCGGGGGCGCGGATCTCCACCGTCATGCCCGACTCGCGCAAATCGTCACCAAGGGTCTCGGCCTCGATCGCGTTCTCGAATGTTCCGGCCCTGATGTACAGCGGGCCCGTTGAGGCTGGCGTTGGATCGCCCGATGGTGTGGCGGCCGCCGCTTCGGGAGTCGTCGGATCGCTCGTTCGTTCCGGCGACAGGGCTTCCAACGCCGCGCCGAAGAGCGCGCCCAGACCTCCGGCCTTGTCACCACCGGCCTCCGTCTCGTCGGCCCCGCCGTAGACCGCGGAAACCTCGATCGGAGCTTCATCCTCGGCAGGCGGGTCAGCCGGGTGGGCGATTCCTCGATCCACGGTTCTTTGCTCGCCGTCGAGATCCACGTTCGGTTCCAAATCCGGTTCCAGGTCCGTTTCCACGTCCGGCTGTTTCGCCGCGGCCGCTTCCAAAGCCGCCGGATCAGCGTAGGTCAGTGCCTCGATCGTCACCTGGGTCGCATGACCTGGAACCAAGCCCAAAGCGTCTGCCGCTTGCGAAGACACGATGATACGCGGTCCCGCGGCGCCTGCGTAGCGCCGCAGCATCGCGGCGTCGGTCATGGCGCCGGTCTCGCTGTTCGTCACCCGCACCTGCCGCGCGGTGCGCAGGTCCGGGAAGGCGATCCAACGTCCACGCAACGTCTCCTCGCCGTCCCAAAGCAGGAAATCCTCGGCATGGAACGTCTCGGGATCGGTGGTCAGAACAAGGCGCGGAGCCGTCTTCGGCACTTTTGTGGCCGTCCGCGCCACAACGGGCGCCGCGTCCTCCGCTGACTGGTCCAGACCCATGCAGGCGCTGGCCAGCCCTGCCATCAGCGTCAGTGCCAGTACCCGAATGGGCACGCGAACGGGCGCGCGGCCATTGCCCGCGCTCGTCCCCCCAGCGATCAGACGTTTGCCCATCTGCTCTGCCATTCGATCCGCCCTTCATCTGGGGCTTTGTCCAATAGTAGCGAAACCGGGACGGAGTGGGAAGCGGTGGGTGAAAATCGCCCCTCTGGACCGATATCAGCGCAATGACTAATTTATCAGCGCAGGAAGGGTGGCAGAGTGGTCGATCGCGGCGGTCTTGAAAACCGTTGAACCGAGAGGTTCCGGGGGTTCGAATCCCTCCCCTTCCGCCATATTTTTTGAATTAACTTATATACTTAAGAAGTTTATATAATTTCTTTTGCGGCTCTTCCCCCTTAATTTCCCCCATTTTAATCCCGAACACGAACAATCTGGGCGCCCACGTCCGATGGAGAATCGAGAATTAAAAGTTATCGCATTCACCAATGAACGTCGGCTCACGGTCGCATTGAGGCCACCGATTTCGTCGTGGTGAATGCACGTTCATGACCCTAAAAAGCCATTCACGCATCCGCCCTGGCGTCGCACTGCTCACCCAGGCGCTGGGCGCCGTTGGCTCAATCGCTCATCACGGCTTTGCATAGCGGTGCGTTTGATGCGGAGGATAACCATCTCGGCGGGCCTCCTGTTCAATCTCGAGGCCCCGCACACCTCCCCGCTTCGCCAGAAAAACAACTCTGTCCAAATCCCGCGTCAGCGAAACCACGTTAGAACTTCATGCTCGGGTCAGGAGTTCGCATTCCATTCGATGCGAAGCGGGAGTTCCACCGCAAATCGAGCCAAGGATAATTTCGGCCCATAGCTGCCTTCACACCTGCGAGGTTGAAAGCGGACCTTCGCTGCACACGCACAATCGACCCTTTCCGACACACAGGTTGATGTCCGGTATGCGGACAAAGCTGCCATTTGCGAAAACTTTCGAACGTCCGGTTCGTTCCCGATTACTGCCGTTGGGGCTATTTCAAAAAAGTGCCAAGGGGTGTAATAGCCGCCGTTCATCCCGGCCATCTCGGATGGTGCGCGTCGATGGTGTAGGCATGCGCATGTCGCAAGGGCTTGTGCCGGTGCGGGTGTGCGTGTGGCTCCGGCCCCTCCCAGCCTTCGTGTTCGTGCTGGTGGTGCTCGTCGTGGACATGCAGATGATCATGCTCGACTTCGCCGTGGACATGTTCCAGCGCTGCCGGATCGTCGGCGGGCCACATGATGAGCGCGGTTATCGTCGCCAGGCCCGAGAGCATACAAAGCACGCCGAACGCGGTAGCAAGCCCGAATGAGCTCCCGAGCCATCCAGCCAGCGGATATGTGACTAGCCAACAGGCATGGGAGAGCGCGAAATGGGCGGCGTAGTAGGCTGGACGGTCGCCCTCGCTGGAGGAGCGTCGCAGAAGCCGTCCGGCCGGCGTCTGGACCCCTGAATACCCTACGCCGATCACGAACCAGAGCAGCATCGTGCCGTTGTAGGCCGGCAGCCAAATCCCTGCCGCAAGCGCACACGCAAGCAGGAATCCGCCCGTCGCCATCACGCTCCGGTCCGACAGGATGGCAAGCAGCCGCGGCAGCGACAGAGCGGCGAGCATCGACCCCGCACCGAAGGCCGCCAGCAGAACCGCCGTCTCCCTCTCGCCAAGACCCAGATACCCGCGCGCGTAGACCACGGTGTTGACGATGACCATCGCGCCTGCCGCCGCCACCGCCATCGAAAGGGCGAGCAGTCCCCTTAGCCGCGGTGTCGCGAGATAGGCGCGAATGCCGAAGGTCGTGCGGGCGACGACACCGCGTTCATGTGTGGTCGGCGGCGGCTTGGGCAGAAAGACCGAGAACACCAGCGACGCCGAGAGGACGAAGGCGACGGCGTTGGCGGCAAAAAGCGCGTCGAAGCTGAGCAGCGTTAGCACGGCGGCGGCCAGCGCAGGGCTAAGCAGGCTCTCAAGATCGTAGGCGAGACGGGAAAGCGACAGCGCCTTGGTGTATTCGTCCTCGTCGGGCAGCACGTCGGGGATGGTGGCCTGGAACGTGGGCGTGAACCCGGCGGAGCACGCCTGCATTAGGAAGATCAGGACGTAGACCTGCCAGACCTCGGTAACGAAAGGCAGGCATAGGACGAAGCCGGCACGGACGAGGTCGAGAGCAATCAAGAACGCCCGGCGCGGGAGGAACTGCGCCAGGCTGCCCGCTATAGGCGCAAGCGTGACATAGGCAACCATCTTGATGGCGAGCGCCGTTCCCAGAACTTGGCCCGCTGCCTCTCCGGCAAGCTCGTAGGCTAGCAGGGCCAGCGCAACGGTGGTCAGCCCCGTGCCGAGCAGGGCGATGACCTGTGCCGAGAACAGGCGCGCGTAGGTGGTATTTGTGAGCGGAGATAGCATCGTCCAAATCGTAGTTGAGGCATCGCGCCTGTGTAAGTCGCAATCGGTTTATGAATACGCATAGCGCAGGCAATCTGAGTGTCCGGTTTGCCCGACGTTGCTGCCACTCGAACGCGGTGCAGCATCAGGTAGTTTGGGCTCTATGTCGCCCTTCGCTGCACCTCGTACCAAGGTCCGAAGAGCGGACGAAGCGGTCATCCGACCAAATCGCTCAGATGACCCGTTCAGGCCCCTAAACGGCCATCGGCCCTGGAGACTATCGTCCCGATAGACCAGTGAGTTTTAAATCGGGGATTTCAGAATCTCATGATCGCGCCGTAATGTGTTATAGTAGTAAATAGAAACTCTCGAGACCGAACCCTGAGAGCCCTCGCTGCAAGGCGGGGGC
>CAJICH010000104.1_pt1 | contig 34697 bp, 33 predicted proteins | sample 9199591 | NCBI WGS metagenome assembly CAJICH01 (sample SAMEA7708332, study PRJEB35096) | sediment metagenome | biome: marine neritic benthic zone biome [ENVO:01000025]; feature: sediment [ENVO:00002007]; material: shallow marine sediment [ENVO:03000034] sea grass bed [ENVO_01000059] ...
CCCAGGCCGTTATCGCCATCGAAAATGTCCGTCAATTCAAAGCCCTTGAAAGCCTGAACGCAGAACTGGGTGACCGGGTCGAATTGCAAGTTGGCGAGATCGAACGCATGGGCAAGCTCAAGCGCTTTCTGCCGGCGGCCGTGGCGGACACCGTTGTCGGCCAGGACTCAGAAAAGATGCTGTCCAGCCACCGCGCGCTGCTGGGGGTTTTGTTCTGCGACATCCGTGGGTTCACGGCGTTCTGCAAAACTGCGGAGCCAGAGGAGACCATCGAGGTCCTGCAGACCTACCACGAGGAGATGGGCAAACTCATCAATGCCCACGGCGCAGGGGTCGATCACCGCATGGGTGATGGCGTCATGGTGCTGTTCAACGATCCGTTACCCTGTGACGACCCGGCGGGTGACGCCGTCCGCTTGGCAGTCGCCATGCGAGCGCGGATGGCCGAATTATGCGCGCAATGGAAACGTCTGGGCCACCGCCTCGGATTTGGCGTCGGTATCTCGCTCGGCTACGCCACCGTCGGAATGGTCGGTTTCGAAGGCCGGTTTGACTACACCGCGTCGGGCACTGCGATCAATCTTGCCTCCCGCCTTTGCGATGAGGCCGAAGATGGCGAAATCCTTCTCAGCCCGCGCGCCGGCGTCGCGGTGGAGGATGACTTTCAAGTTGAAATCAGAGGAGAGTTAAGTCTGAAGGGAATTCGCGAGCCCATAGAGGTTTTCAGATTATCCGGAGCCGCTGCAAAATAAAGAAATCGGACTGACGTCTCACTTTGGCACGAAGCCGACATAGCCCCTAAGGCGGCAATCGCGACCAAACCGGACGTTCGGCCTTTAGTACCCGACGGCAGGTTTGTCTGAGCAATCCAGAAATTGGCAGCACCTGCCGGATCGGCTGCTCAACTCCTAGATTAGACTCGGAAAGCCACCAAACATTCCGGCCAGGCATGGCACTTACGGGCACAGGCTCAAAATGCTCGATCTTGCGCTATGACCCTCGAGCGTTTCGTCGGCCACGACCATCGTTGGCTCGGTCAACCGGTCCGCGAAATCCCGCGAGAACAGGATCGAATGTCCAAGTTTGTCGCAAAACCCCTCAATGCGCGCCGCCGTATTCACCGCGTGTCCCATCACGGTGAAATCGATGCGGTTCTGAGAGCCAACATTGCCGTAGAGGACTTCGCCGAAATGCATACCGATCCCGAAATTCAACGCAAGTGGCGGGTCCGAGCTTTGAGCTAGATACAGAGCGTGTTTCGCGGCCGCCAGAGCCAGTTCGCAGACCGCTCCAGATCCCTCGGTGCTGTCATCCGTCGAAAAGATCGCCAAGACACCGTCACCCATGAATTTGAGGATCTCGCCGCCATTCTCTTCCACGGCCTCTCCGACTACTTCGAAATACCTGTTCGCGAGGTCCAATGCCTCACCGGCGGACACGCGGTTGTTGATCCCTGTCCAATCTCGGATGTCGCTCATCAGGATGGCCGCATCGATCTTCTCGATGCTTCCCCGAGTGATCTGGCCCTGCAGCACGCGCTGTCCGGTCCTGCTGCCGAGATAGGCCTCGGCGACCGCCAAGGATACCAGCTTCGACCGGAACAGTTCCACGATGGGTGCTAGAACCGATGCGATCTCGGTAAGATCATCGATCTCGCGATCAGAAAAGCCATCTGAGGTATCCGTCATGAACACCACATTCGCGGGAGGTCCATCCGAAAACGTCAAAGGCAGGCCAAAGTAGTCGGTGCCACCGCGCGCCTTTAAGTCGTGAAGCACGGTGTGATCCGTCGCTGCCAGGTCGCCAAAGAGCTGTTTCCTAAACGGCGCCTCGGTTCGGGAGATAATCTCTAACGGACTGCCGAGATAGCCGGACCGGCCTTCAAGGCCATGCGATGACTCGATCCGCGTGGTTGTTTCTTTATCTCTTTCCCACACCGACGATACTGTGGCCACGAGTGGATGTAGCGTCCGCATGGATAGGCGCAGTCGGAAAAGCGGTACGCCGTGGGCGAGCATCGAGTCACCTAGCCGGCGAGTGAGCTCGTCCAGATCCACCAGGAACCGACCCTCGCCAAGAAGCCAATCGATGATTGGGGCAGGTGCCCATTCTGTCATTGCATCTCTTCTCGAGTTGTCTGGCATCGCGCGAGCGGCTCACCCCAATTTGCCCCTCACAACGATAGCATATCGCCATTCAAATCTGGCGAGCCTTCGGTCTCTGATGCTGAGCGCTCAGGACGGCGCGAAGTAAGAGCGGTCGCGCCGTGCCCCGCTTAGGAACAGTTCCGGTCATCTGACTTAATGACTCAGACGACCGCTTTGTCCCGCGCACCTGACGTTCGGGATGTCGGAAGGGCCGATGAAGCCCGACTAGTCCGGTCAGATGACCGCTTCGAGCCCTACCTCGTCAATCGCGCCTTGTCGCGGATCAGCCACCCGAGCAGAAACTGCATCGGTAATGACGGCCCAACTCGGACATTGGAGGCACATCTGACGCCGGCCGACCGGGGCTACAGACCCTTCACGTGCCAGCCTGAAGCCATGTCAAAATGACGGATGGAGCATTCCTCAATCAAGTCCTCGTAACCAGCGGGGAGATAAGAACTTTGCCAATCATCGCCAAACCGAGCTTTTACAGCATCCAGATTCTTCCAAACGGAGACGAACACAACGACGTTTTCTCCCCCTTTTACGCACTTCCCAAAGAAGCAACCCCTGTTGCCTGGTTGACCTTGAACGACCCCGGCTGATGTCGTCGAGAAGTTCCGGAGAAGCTGATCAGCGCACCCTTGCTTTGTTCTAACTTCGAACATCCGCAACAGCGGTCCCTGGGTTGTCATCTCTCGCTCCTTTCATCGTATTCCGTTTCAATCTATCAGATATCAATAGCGCCCTCGCAGCGAACGGCAGGGTTGAGCCCTTCTTCCCGGCTTTCTGACGCGAGGCACCACCGTGATCGGACGGGCAGACGGGACATTGGCCGGACGCAAGCTAGGCGCACAATTGACCCATGACAGCCGTTCCTAGCTGAGATGCCAACCTGCAGCAGACCACGCGAACCACTGCCGATAAGGGCTTGGAGAACTGCTCTTGACGCTCCTACCATGCCGAAGGGCAATCCAAATGGGGAATGCCGGTTGAGAAGAAGATGAACCGATGAAACCGCGCCGCCCCTTTTGGTCCGCCGCACTTTTCCTGAGCCTCGTTGCGACCTCCGCACAGGCCGCCGGATTTGGGCGTGCCACGGTTGCGGCCGCGCAACCGATAGACATTGGGATCTGGTATCCATCCGACGATCCGCAACCTGATGAATTCAACACACCCTTCCGGCAAGCGGCCGCAATCGGAGGGGAACCAACGGGCGAGGGGCTGCCCCTCGTCGTGCTGTCGCACGGCTACGGTGGCGGGATGGGAGATCATGCCGATACCGCGCTGGCGCTGGCCGAAGCCGGATTTGTTGCGGTCGTCCCTACTCATCCCGGAAGCAACTATCAGGACAAAAGCGCCCCGCCGTCCGAATGGATGGTATCGCGTCCGCGACATATCCGCTCTGTCATCGACTTCATAGTTGAAGAATGGGGACATTCCCGACGGCTCGCGCCCGAACAGATCGGCGTTTTTGGGTTTTCGGCCGGTGGATACACCGCCCTCGTCGCCGCGGGCGCAACACCGGACATCGCGCTGGCGATCGAGCATTGTGCGGGCAACCCCGCGGAGTTCCTGTGCCGGATCGGTCTGATGGATGAGGTGGCGGCCAGCCGTCTTCGCACGGGTGATGCGGCGTTCTCGTCGGACCCGCGCATTCGTGCGATCAGCGTTGCGGCCCCCGGCCTGGGCTTCGCCTTTGGACGCGACGGGCTGGCCGACGTCTCGGTACCGGTCCAGATTTGGTCGGGATCATTGGATGACAGAGCTCCGCATGTGACGAATGGCGCACCGCTCGCCAAACGGCTTCCCCGGCAGGCTGAAGTGCAGGTGGTCGATCAGGCGGGGCACTTTGCCTTTGTTACACCCTGCGATCCTGCACTCGAAGACGCCAATCCGCGTTTCTGGAACATGATCTGCGTTGACACGCCTGGCTTCGACCGGACTGCTTTTCACGACATCATGAATGCCGGTATCATCGCGTTTTTCGATCGCACGTTGAAAAATTAGTGCATCTATAACGGATTACAGTGCGAGCGCACTTATTTCCGCGGGTAACGGTGCCATGGCGCGACCCATCGGCCGAACTGGCCGCCGCTCCGACCGTCACGCGGCCCGGGTGCGCGGGATGCGGTTTTAGATGTTTTTAGTTTCCCATACAGCGAATTATCATTCAAACAATGACCGCAATTGGCGCACCTTCCGCATAGTCCCAATGACGGCTTTCGGAGTTGGCCCATAAATCCAAGCATTTTAGTCAGATGACAGCTTCGTCCCGCACCGCCGCCATCCACGCTCAGCGCGAAACTGGTCGATTTTGTGCCCGTTAGCGGAAATTCCGCCGGGCGGTTCTTCGTCTCCTGTTTGTGCCAAAGGGCGACATCCGCGGCATTCCGCGTCGCTGCCGAGTGGATCGTGTCGCCGAACGACCGCGGCCGGTTGGAACAGGTGGTTTCACTTCGCGTGAAAAGTCCTCACCGATCGGTGTTTAACCGGCTCGTCAGGCAGCTGCGCGCAGAGTGATCCGGACGGGAACTAACCGGCGGCTTCCTCGATTGCCCTGAGCACTTTCGGTGGTGACATCGGCAGGTCGGTCAGTCTTACGCCGATAGCATCGGCGATCGCGTTCGCGACGGCGGCTTTGACTGGCACGATCGAGGTCTCGCCGATCCCGCGAACGCCGTATGGGTGGTTTGGGTTTGGAACCTCGACGATCACCGCGTCGATCATTGGAAGATCCGAGGCGACGGGAATGCGGTAGTCGAGGAATGTCGGGTTATCCAGCCTCCCTTTGTCGTCGTAGATGTATTCTTCGTTCAGCGCCCAACCGATGCCTTGTGCCACCGCGCCTTGGTACTGGCCTTCTACATAGGAGGGATGAATTGCCCTGCCAGCGTCCTGGGCGACGGTGCAGCGCAGTATCGTGGTTTTGCCGGTTTCCGGATCGACCTCGAGATCGATCATCTCGGCCGCGAAACTTGGACCGGCGCCCTTCACATTTTCTTCCACATGTCCGGAAATGGACCCGCCGGTCTTGCTGGCATTCTTTGCGATCTCCGCAATCGACAGCGGTTCGAAATCACCAGCGTTGGGTCCGGCGGGGCGGGCATGGCCGTCCGTCCAATCCACAGCCTCGACTGGGATGTCCCAGGTTTCCGCGGCGCGGCGCTTCAGTTCCTCGATCACCTTCAGCGAGGCATCGTGGGTTGCCTTGCCGACCGCAAAGGTCGTGCGACTGCCCGCGGTCAGGAAATTGAAGCCCAGCGCATTGGTATCGCCGACCGTGGGCTTGACGGTCTGTGGGTCGACGCCCAGCGCCTCGGCAGCCATCAGAACCATCGAAGCTCGCGATCCGCCGATATCGGGATTGCCGATCATCAGCCCGAGCGAGCCGTCCTCGTTGACATTCATGGTCACGCAGGTGTCGCCGCCGATATTGAACCAGAAGCCGACCGAAATGCCCCGGCCCTGGTTGGGCATGAGCTCAGCCTTGTAGTTCGGGTGGTTCCTGAGTGCTTCCAGGCATTCCACGAGCCCGACCGGGCCGAAGGTTGGGCCATATGCGGCTTGTGTGCCCTCCTTAGCCGCGTTCTTCAGGCGAAAATCAATCGGATCCATGCCGATTTCTCGCGCCATCAAATCGATCGTGCTTTCGACGCCGTAGCTGATGATCTGAGCGCCAGGCGCGCGATAGGCGGCAACCTTGGGGCGGTTACTGACCACGTCGTAGGCGACGGAGTTGACGTTCTCCAGATCATAACACGCGAAGGCGGTCATCGAGGCAGGGCCGACAGGCGAGCCTGGGAATGCCCCGGCTTGGTACCACATTTCGGCTTCGCCAGCGGTGATTGTTCCGTCCGACTTTGCGCCGATTTTCACCCGCATGTGTGCGCCTGAGGTCGGGCCGGTTGCGCGCATCACGTCGCCCCGGCTCATCGCCATCTTCACCGGCCTGCCGCTCTTGCGCGACAGCTCCAGGGCGACCGGCTCGAGATAGACGTTGTTCTTGCCACCAAAGCCGCCGCCGATCTCGGTCGGCGTCACTTTGAGGTCTCCGGTCTCCATCCCGCAGAGCCGTGCGGTAAAGGCGCGCTTCAGATAGTGCCCCTGGGTCGTGGTCCAAAGTTCGCTTTGTCCGCCCCGGACGTAGTTGGCCGTGCAGGCCTGCGGCTCAATGTAGCCCTGATGCACCGGTTTGGTGTCGTATTCGCGCTCGATGATGACGTCGGCCTCTTTGAACCCGGCCTCCACGTCGCCACGCGTTACCGCGACCCGCTTAGCGACATTGGACGGTTTGTCCGGCTTCGGCTCGACGCCTTCGGTGAAGATGAAATCGTGCAGCAAGGGCGCGTCGGGGGCCGCCGCCGCCATTGGCTCGATGACATGGGGCAGAACTTCATAATCCACCTCGATGAGCCTGAGTGCCTTCCTTGCAACCGAGACGCTGGTCGCGGCCACCGCAGCGACCGGATGGCCATCATAGAGCACCTTCTCGCGCGCCATGATGTTGCGCACCACGTCGCGGTAGTTGACCACCAGTTCCCCCGCTGGAACGACTTCCGAAATCTGGTCGGCGAAATCGTCCCGAGTCACGACGGCTTTGACCCCCGGCAGTGCGCGGGCCTTCGACGTATCGATGGATTTTACGAGGGCGTGGGCATGCGGGCTGCGCAAGACGAGGCCGTGCAGCATGCCCGGGAGATTGATGTCGTTTCCGAAGCGCGCTCGGCCCGTGACTTTCTCGAATCCATCGGGTCGCGGTGCACGGGTGCCGATATGCTTGAAATCACCCGGCGGCGTCGCATTCGCTTCTGTTGTGCTCATGTTCGGTCAATCTCCGCTTATCGGTCGCCGCGCCGCGAATTTTGCGGCAATCACCCCACCTAATTTCTTAATGCGTGAGCGGCCCGTGGTCCATCAAGCCCGTCGCATTCCTTCGCACCGGGCTGCCCGAAGCAATCTGTATTGCCGAACAAGATTGATGCTTAAAAGCCTAATCGGGTCCGAAACGGGCGTCCAGATTTGTGCCAATCTGCGGCGCAGGCTGCGTTCGTCGGGTCAGGTATTTGACCATGAAGCGAATAGTCGATCTGACCCAAATGGTTAAAATTTGCTCGGAACGGCCGAGTATTTATGCTTGGATGAGTCAGTAGCGCGCGAATCCACTGTAGGTTGTTCAGATGAGCGTGAGAGAAATTTTCAAGACTCTTGTCGAGCCGAGCCTTGAACGGATTGCGGTTCTTGAAGTTTCGCATGTCGAGCGCCTGCAAGAACAAGACTATGTCGTCACGCAAGTCGTCCAGCGCAATGTGTTCACCGAACTCGACCGTAAATTGTCACGCCATCTGGCGGCGACGAGGGGCGCGGGCTTTCCGGCTTACACGGTGGCCGTGCGGGTCAACGAGACGGGAGCCGCCGACGCGTTACAACTGCTGACGCCGGTGCACTACGAGTCGGTGCCTCACGCGCTGAAGGGGATCGTGGATCGCGCTTTCGCCAATACTGGCGAGGCCGATTTGACGGTGTTCAACAACGACCCGGCCGGTGGCGGCCGCGGCCATGGCGTCCGCCGCAACGTGAGCGCAGACGATATCGAGGCGCTGAACGCGGCGCTGCAAATCTGCGACTATCTGGGCGAGCCCGAGTTCCTGTCGATCTCGGGCGACTACGATATCGTCATCGTGGCCCCGCCGGGCGATCAACTCCCGATCACCATGTATCTGAAGAACGGCAATGTCTCGGTGCCCTGTTCCAACGGCACGACGATCACGCCGTTCGAATGCCCGCTCCACGGCTTCGGCGTGCATGTCGCCGAAAACGTTTTGGCGCAGGGCTATGTGGCGCAGGTGCGCCATGCGCTGATCGCCACCAAAGTGGCTGCGGTGATGGAGTTCCGAGCAATGGCGGAAGCGCGCTTGGTTAACTTTGAACGGGCCTTGGCCGGCCGGCCCCTGGAAGGCGCCCGGCAGGAGATCGCATCCGCGCTGATCGCGCGGCTGATGGCCGGGATGGGGCCGAGCCTGAGCGGGCTGTCCGAGGACGCGCAGCTCGCGGCGCTCGACTGGTCGGCAGCGATAGATCCGAAGATAGGCGGGCTGGCGCCCGCCGGCTATCTCGACCTCGAAAACCCCAAGCAGGCGAAGGCCTGACGCCAGCTTTCGCGAGGCCGTGGGTGCTCCGACGTGCGTCGGGGTGGGCGCGGAGCCTGTGTTTAGAGCGACCAAGCGGGACATTGCGCGCATCACAGCCTTTGGAGCGGTCAACTGGTTCTGGCCGGCAGTTGGAGCCGTGCAAGAAGTTGAGCGGGACTACTTTGCTGTTCAGAGCCCACGAGCCGAGGGTATCTATTGTGCCGCGAAGCTGCGGGCCCTTCTTGGTCAGGCTGTATTCGACGCTAGGCGGGACGACTGCGAACACCTCGCCCAGCACGATCCCGTTTCCCTCCAGCTCTCGGATTCGACGAATTCACGGGACCAGTGGACAAACTGTCGATCTGCGGTCCTACTCATCCTCTGGCCTGCCCCGCAGCCGCTTTACCGCGCCCCGACGCGTCTTTGAATTCAACCGGCGCCGTTTCGATGCCAGGGTCGGCCGCGTCGGCAAGCGGCGCTTAGGGCGCTCGGCGGCGGCGGCGATCAAGGCGACCAGCCGTTCCATCGCCTCGGCCCGGTTGCGCGACTGGCTGCGGTGACGCTCGGCCCGGATCACCACCGCTCCGTCCGTCGTCCAGCGCCGGCCCGCCAGGCGCCTCAGTCGCGCCTTCACCGCCGGGCTCAGATTGGGCGAGCGCGCTGCCTCGAAGCGTAGAACCACCGCGGTTTCAACCTTGTTGACGTTCTGACCGCCAGGACCCGAGGCACGCGCGAAGCTCTCGGTTACCTCCCAGGGCGCGATGGCGATCTGTGGTGTGACTTCGATCATCCCTATGTTCTCGTCCACCACGCACCGCGCAAGCATTCCGCCAATCCGGCAAGCCCGTCCGTGGTCACCCGCCGCCGGACCCTACCTTGACGGCACTTGAGCGGGGGAATTGCTTCCCGGCCATTCCAGTATTCCGAGATACCGCGCCTGAACAGCGCAGGCCTGCGGGAATCACTTGCAAAAAATGCCAGTGCGCCGATTGTGTTTTCCTGTGTCATCGCGAGAACAAAGAGAACTCTGGCCACGTTGTTGAGGGCATAGCTGACGTTGCAATTCATCCCGCGGTCATTGTAGGTAATCAGCGGCATAAGAGATAACAGAATGCATCAACAAAGCCCGTGCCCAAATTGCCGGAAGGGGTCGATGACCCATTTCTACTCCGCTGGCACGGCGCCGACCAACAGCGTTCTCCGGCTGACGACCGAGGCGGAGGCGAAGTCATTCCCCACCGGTGAAATCGACCTTGGCCTCTGCGACCGTTGCGGCTTTGTCGGCAACATGAGCTTTGACCCAGCGCTAACAGAATATTCGAAGCGGTATGAATCCACCCAAGGCTTTTCGCCGACCTTCAACCGGTTCCACGACCAGCTCGCGCAGGATCTGATCGAGAAGTTTGATATCCGCGAGAAACGGATCATCGAGGTCGGCTGCGGCAATGGCGACTTTCTGATCTTGCTCTGCGCGCACGGAAACAACCGAGGAGTGGGATATGACCCGGCATTCATCGCGGGTCGCGAGGAAATCCCCGAAGGCGTCGAGGTTGCTTTCAAGACCGAGATATTCACGCGCGACCATGTCAACGAGCCAGCGGATCTCATCTGCTGCAAGATGACGCTGGAGCATATCAAAAACACCGCCGACTTTGTCGAAGTGATCGCCGAAGCCGTGCGTGACAAGCCTGACAGTCTGATCTTTTTTCAGATCCCCAATGCCGAGCATATGTTCGAGGAGTTGGCTTTCTGGGAAATTTACTACGAGCACGCCTCCTACTTTACCAAGCATTCACTAGAGCATTTGTTCCGCCCGCTCGGGCTCGACGTGGTCGAGACATGGACCGGGTATGATGACCAATATCTAATGATCACGGCACGTCCGGCGGATGACCCGGCGCCGCCTGCACCGGCTGATGCATCTGCCTTCGAACTTGTTGACCAGTTCAAATGCGGTGTCGCGGCGCGGCTGAAGGAATGGCGCCAGCGACTCGACGCCTGGCGCGATGCGGGCAAAACCGTCGTCCTCTGGGGCGGTTCTTCACGGACCGTTTCGTTCATCTCGACATTGGCGCTCGGGTCCGAGATCGCCTATGTGGTCGATATCAATCCACACAAATCCGGCACATATATTGCCGGCAGCGGTCACCTGATCGACACGCCCGATCTCCTGCAACGGCGTCCCCCGGACGTTGTGATCGTCATGAACCCGATCTATTGCGACGAGATCGGCGGCGAGATTGCGAAAATGGGCTTGTCTCCAGAGATTGTGGCGGTTTGAGGGGTAGGCCCCGGCCCGATTAATCGAGCCCCACCGCCTCCCGCGCCACGGCGTCCAACAACGCCTCGACCTCCTTCATCGGCCCCTCAGGCTGGTGCCGGTAACCGACATGGACCGTGCCGGGGCTGTCAGCCAGCTGATAGACGAAAATCCCATAGGGGCAGTGCGCGATATTGGCTGGGTCCGCTTCCATCACCTTTCGCGACAGAACAGACGAGCAGAACAGAAACACATCGGCGCGTTCGTAGATCTGGGCTTCCGCGCCGACATCAGCCGCGGTGCGATTGAGCATCTCGCCCACCTGGCTGACATAGTCGATGACGAGGCCGCGATCGACGATCGCCGTTTCGACCCCGAAGGTCGCGTCCTCGAAATCGCCTTCCAAAGCATAGGAAGTGACGCCGCCGCCCTTTGCGGCGGCGCCATTCGTCAATGTGGCAACCAAGAGAAGGGAAACGATCCAGCGCATTTTCAATCTCCCAACCATCAGATCTATCCGAAGATATCTGCGGTGATGCCCGAATACCATCCGACGCTTTCCTCAAAGGTCTGCTTGCGCAGATCCGCTGCCTCACCGGTCTTCGAGATGAAGCCCTCGGTCTTGGCGATCTTCTCGTCTGTCGCTTCGTAGTTGGCGCCGACCTTGACCCCGTCCTCGGTGGCGATCAGCGACCAGCAGGTGTTCGAGAACCGCGCGGGGAAGACCTTGGAACCGGTCAGCGCGCCGCGCACCGCCATGGCGCAGACCTTGGCCTGGCTATTGGCCGAGAAACCGGATTTCGGCATATCGCCTTGCTGCGACGCATCGCCCAGAACGTGGATGTTAGCGTCCATCTTCGAGCTCATATCGGCGGCGTTCACAGGCGCCCAGCCTGCATCATTGGTCAGGCCGGCAGCTCCGGCGATCCAACCTGCCTTCATGGCCGGGATGACGTTGCAGGCTGCCGCCTTGACCAACTCGCCGTCGATATCAACGGTCATCGCCGCCGGGTCGACCGTCACGTTGCCACCGCCGAAGTCGGGGCCCAGCCATTCGATCATGCCGGAATAGTGGGACTCCCACCCCTCCTGGAACAGGCCCATCTTCGAGAATTTGGGCTTGGGATCGGCGATGATGATCTTGGCCGACGGATTCTTCTGCTTCAGGACATGGGCGACCATGCTGATCCGCTCGTAGGGTCCCGGCGGGCAACGATAGGGGTTCGGCGGGGCCACCATGGCGAAGACACCGCCCTCGGGCATCGCCTCGACCTGTGCCTTCAGCAGCATCGCCTGCGTGCCGCCCTTGTAGGCATGTGGCATCGCGTCTTGATCCGCCAGTGACCAGCCTTTGACCGAGCCTGGCACGAAGTCGATGCCTGGGCTGACGATCAGCCGGTCATAGGGGAATTTCATGCCGTTCGCGATGGTGACCATGCGACCGTCGCGGTCGATGCCCGCGGCAGTGTCGTGGACGACATTGATCCCATAATCGCTGGCCAGTTTGCCATAGGAGTGGCCCGTGTTCCCGAACTCCCAGAACCCGCCGATCGCGAGGTTCGCGAAGAAGCAGGTGTGGTAGATCCGCTGCGGCTCGATCAGAGTGACGTTGATAGCACCGTCCGAGTCCTTCGCAATGTAGCGCGCGGCCGTCGCGCCGCCCGCGCCGCCGCCGATGACGACCACATTGGGTTTGCCGGCCCCCAGCACCGCAGGTGCGGCCAATGCGGCGCCGGTTGCGGCGGTCGTCCCTAGAAATCCGCGTCTTGTAAGGGTCATGTTTTGTCCTCCCGTTGGGTTAATCTTCGGCGGCTTCGAAATAAGCAGCGAGTGCTGCGATTTCCTCGTCGGAAAGTTTGCCCGCGATCATCCGCATAACCGGATGGGGACGGTTCTGGTTCTTGTAAGCGTGGAGCGCCACGACGAAGTCCTCGCGCGGCCATCCGGTAATCGATGGAATGCCTTCAGCGTTTCCGCTTTCCTGGTGGCAGGTCACGCATTCGCCCGAGAGGTATTCGCCATAGTCAGGGTCGCCGTCGATCGCCAAGATCGACGGATCGACATCCGGGTCACGCGCTGCCGCCGTCGGCTCCGCTTCGGGGATATCGCGCGGGCTGGCCGTGTATTGCCGCAGGAAGGCCAGCAGGTCGGCCCGGTCGCTCGCGTCAGCAATGCCGCGAAAGCTCATCCGGGTGCCCGTCACCAGGCTTTTTGGGTTCTCGATGTAGATATCGAGCTTTTCGGTGGTCCAGGTCAGCCCATCGGCTCCCGCGCGTTCCATTGCGGGCGAGTAGCGGAAGCCTTCGACGAAGGCCGCCTTTCTGCCAAAGACCTCGTCCAGATGCGGGCCGACCCGGTTTTTCGCGCCGGCGCCGATCTGGTGACATGACTTGCACTTCTTGTAGAGCCTGGCCCCGCGCTCGGCATCAGCCGCCTGGGTCGCGGGTGCCGCCGCGACGAGACCAAACACGCATAGCGTCCTGGCGAGACTATGGAACGCCAGCGCTCTCATGCTACTCGAATTGGCTCAGATAGGCCGCGATCGCTGCGCGGTCTTCTGCCGATTTGAGGCCTCTGAAGGACATTTTCGTCTTCGGCACGAAATCCTTCGGCTTCTCGAGAAACGCGCTCAGGTTCTCATCGCTCCAGACCAGCCCCTCGGCGCCTTTGGCAGTCATGGCCTTGGAATACTTGAACCCCTCGACCGCTCCGGCCGCGCGGCCCATCACGCCGTTGAGTTGCGGCCCGACGCGGTTCTTGGCGCCCTCGCCGACCTGATGGCAGGCCTTGCATTTGCGATAGATCTTTTCGCCCGATGCGGCGAGTGCCGGATCGACTTCGGCGGTTTCCGTTGATGCGCTGGTTCCGGTCGCGGCGGATTCGGCACTGACCGAACCGGTCGGGTTCGATCCGTCCTCGGGCGTCACGTCCAGCACCGCGGCGCGCATGGTGATCTTCACCTCGTCCTTGCAATCGGACATGCAGAGCGCCGCCTCGGCCGCCACCGGGGTATCCGGGCGCGGATCGTCGAAGAAGTTCTCTTCGTTTGGAAGACGCACCTCGGCGAAGTTCGCCTGACTCAGCTCGAACTCTTCGTCGACCAGGTCATTGAGATAGAGGATGTAGGCCGTGATCGCGTATACCTCGTCATCGGTCAGTGACTGGGCATCGCCGAACGGCATCGCACGGTGTACGTAATCCCAGACCGTCGATAGATAAGGCCAATAGGAACCTACGGTCTTTTCGGGCCGCTCGGCGGTCAGCGAGCCTTCACCACCAGCGAGCACCGGCCAGCGATCGCGGCCTTCGCCAAAATCTCCGTGGCAGATTGCGCAATGCTCGACAAAGAGCTCCTCGCCATCGACAACGGTGCCACTACCCTCGGGCAGGCCGGCCCCGTCCGGGCGGATGTCGATATCCCAGGAGGCGATTTCATCCGGCGCCGCCTCGCGGCCGAGCCCCAGCTGCCCCGCCGCGGCGGGCGCAGAAACCAGGACGGCAAGCATCAGGACATTAAGAAACCTCGACATTCTCCGCCTCCCCATTCTCGCGGACATGCCAGGTCTGGATGCCGTTGTTGTGGTAGATCGAGTTGACCCCGCGCACCGTGCGGAGCTGGTCCTTGGTCGGCTGGACCATGCCTTCGCTGTCGACCGCGCGCGATTGCAGCAGCAGCGGTTTTCCGTCCCAATCGAACTCGTAGTAGAAACGGTGCATCGAACGGTCGAGGCTGGGCCCATCGATCCGAGCTTGATGCCAGTTCTTTCCGCCATCGGTCGTAACATGGACCTCGCTGACCGTGCCGCGGCCAGACCAGGCAACGCCGGTTACCACGGTCGATCCCGGCCCATGGGCGATCGGCGCCTGCGGGCTGGGATTGGTGATGACGGATTTCACGTCCATCTCCCAGGTGAAGCGCCGCGCTTCGCCGTTGGCCATCAGGTCGGTGTATTTCGAGGTTTCTTCGCGATGGTGCCAGGGCTGATCGCCGACCTCGATCCGGCGAATCCACTTGACCCACATATTGCCTTCCCAGCCGGGCACGACCAGGCGGGCCGGATAACCCTGCTCCGGGCGCAGCGCCTCGCCGTTCATTTTGAATGCAATCAGGCAATCGTCGAGGGCCTTGAAGAGGGGCACCGAACGGGTCATCGCCGCCGCGTCGCCGCCCTCGGGCAGCAGCCACTTGGCATTCGGCTTCAGACCGGCCTCGTCCAGCAACGCCTTCAAGGGCACGCCCGTATACATGACGTTGTGGATCATGCCGTGGGTGAACTGGCAGCCATTGAGCTGGGCGCCGCGCCACTCCATCCCGGAATTTGCGGCACATTCCAAGAAATGGACCCGGTTGACCCGCGGGAAGCGTTTCAGGTCCTCCAGCGTGAAGACCAGCGGCTTCTCGACGAGGCCGTGGATCATCAGCCTCCACTCAGCCGGATCAACCTCGGCGATGCCGCCATGATGACGCTCGAAGCAGAGACCGTTGGGGGTAAGAATCCCATCGAGTTCATGGAGCGGCGTGAAGTTGACCGAGCTTACCGGGTCGGCAGTCAGCCAGGCCACGTTGCGCCGACGCACATGCGCCTCGAATTCCGAGGGTGTTCCGTAGGGCCGCGCGTCGACGCCTTCTCCAAGCTGCGTGGTCCAGGGGGGCAGTTCCAGGATCGCTTTCTCGCCCGCCTGCGCGGCTCCCGCCGCCACTGCGGCACCGGCAGCCACGCCGCCGGTCAGAAATCCGCGCCGCGAGGGTCCTCGCTTGTCGCTCTCCATCGTCATCCTCCGGTTCGAATGCAGGCCGACCGATCAGGCGCCGGTAACCTGAACGCTGGTATTCGGGGCCAGATCGACCGTGCCGATCCGCTTCAAATAGCTTTCGCAGACATCCCAGATCGCGGGTCCCTCGGTTGCTTCGTTGACCGAGGCCCAGCCGGCCACCGCATATTCGCGGGCCGGGTCGATGGCCTCGCCCGTGGCCAGCAGCGTCATGTCGGTGATCCTGCTGCCAATTGGTTTCGAGACGTCGATCCGGTAGCCCATGCCGCCGACCCGGACCATGTCGCCGCCCTGCTGGTAGTACGGGTCGGGATTGAATAGGTTGTCGGCCACATCCTCGAGCACCTCGTGCAGGAAGGCGCCGGTCATCATCGTGCGATAGGCGGCCGGATAGCTCATCGACGTTGCGTTAAACAGATCCTCGCGGGTGATGTCACGGTCCGCGGGCAAGCTGGGTCCCCAGCGGAAGCCGGGGCTCAACGCGATCTCGGCCTCGCGCTCATCCAAAAGCGCCTGGCAGATCAAGTCGTCGAAAGTTCCGTTGAAGTTTCCGCGCCGGTAAAGGAGCGACTCCGTGCGCCCCAGCACCTCGGCCATCTCGGCCTCATATGGCGCGCGCACCTGGTTGATCAGCGCCGCGACCTCCGGGTCGGGCGCTATCGCGTCGGCGAAGACCGGGATCAGCTTGTGGCGATAGCCCTTAACCCCGCTTTCGTCCACGTCGAGGTCCAGCCGGGTCAGAAACTTGCCGTTCGAGCCAGAGGCGATCACCAGCGTTTGGCTTACAATTACGGGCTCAGGCAGGGCGTCGTGGGTGTGACCCGCCAGGATCACGTCGATCCCCTTGACCCGGCTGGCCATCTTGCGGTCGACATCGAAGCCGTTATGCGACAGCAGCACGACCAGTGCCGCCCCCTCGGCCCGCGCCTCGTCGACAACCTCCTGCACCCGCTCCTCGCGAATCCCGAACGAAAGGTTCGGGAACATCCAGCCCGGATTCGCGATTGGCAGGTAAGGGAAGGCCTGGCCGATCACGGCGATCTTGACGCCGCCGCGGTCGAAATACTCCACCGCCTCGAAGGCTGGCTCGTCCCATTCCGCGTCGAAGATATTGGCGCCCAGGAAGGCGAAGGGCAGGGTTTCGACGATCTCTTGCACCCGGTCGATGCCCAGCGTGAATTCCCAATGTGAGGTCATCGCATCCGGCTTCAGCGCGTTCATCACGTCGACCACATCCTGGCCGTTGGTCTTGAGCGCCGTATAGGAGCCTTGCCAGGTGTCGCCGCCATCAAGCAGGATCGTATCCGGCCGGTCGGCACGGATTGCCTTCAAAACGGTCGCGACGCGATCGAGCCCGCCCATTCGGCCATATTCCTTCGCGAGCGCGGCGAAGCCCTCGGATGTCAGGGCATAGGCCTCCGGAGAGCCCGGCTGGATGTCATAGAGGCTCAGGAAATCGGCGCCGGTCACATGAGGCGGCAACCCGGCTTGAGCGCCCACGCCCAGATTGACCGAGGGCTCGCGGAAATAGACCGGCTTCAGCTGCGCATGGATGTCGGTGATGTGCGCAAGCGTGACATTGCCCATGGTCTCGAAGGCCGTCAGCGAATCTTGCGTCATCGCTTGGGCCCGTGCGAGCCGGGGCAGCGATCCTGCTCCGAAAATAGCCGACGCCGCTACGGATGCCTGGAGAAAATCACGCCTCGAAATCATGCCGTTGATCCTATTCGCTGCCGCCCATGCGCCGCTTCGGGGACAGACTCCACCTATCAGGAGCGCCGGTGCGCACCCGCTTTTTGTCGAGGGCGGCCCATGCCGCCCCCGGTTTCTGGTTACTGCCGGACCGCCGGAGTCTCGACCGAGAGCCCCTCGCCGCGCGAGGCCACATAAAGCTCGAGCGCCGTGAATTCGTCGCCGCCCGGCTTATATGGCGTGGCCCGGATCTGCTTCATGCATCCCTTGAACCGGCGATGGATCGAGCCCAGCCCCTGCCATTTCAACCGGTAGGTCGGGAAGCCGTTGATCTGGCCCTGGCTGAGGTGATCGGCCCGGATCATGTTGCCCCAATTGTCTTCGTGGCAATTGGCGCAGGCCATGTCGAGCTGACCGACTCGGGCGTAGTAAAGCTCCTTGCCGCGCTCATACCAATCGGCCATTGGTCCGTCGGTCTCGACGTCCATGGGCATACCGCGTGATTGCAGGCCGATCAGCGCTGTCGTCGCCAGCATCTCGGCGCTTTCCCACTTCCAGCCATCCGCGCCCTGATGCTCTTTGATCGAGCGGTTGATCAGGTGCTCGAGCGAAAGCGGCTTTCCGGCAGCTTCATCCCATTTCGGAAGCCCAGCACGCAATCCGCTCATGGATTCCTCAACCGCACCATGGCAGTCGGCGCAAGACTTGCCCGAGCTTCCCGCCGCGGTGTCCCACAACTCGTAGCCGTATTCGACTGCCACCATGCCTGGATTCTCGAAATCGTCGGTCTCGAGCACCTGGGTCTCAGGGCTTCGGAACCGCCAGCCGGAGTAGATCGTGTCGAACGGGCTGCCTTCGGGCGCCGCGGTCTCGGAGACCATGGCCTCACCCTCGATCACCAGATTGTTGTCATCGGGACCCGCGACCGCACTTGCCGCCAGGATGGCGGCAGCGGTCGTAGCGCCGATCAGGCCGATTGCTTTCTTCATTTTCGTTACCTCCCCGCGCCCGATCAGGCGACCGCGATCGATTTTTCGAGGTCGTAGACGGTGCCGTCATCATCGGTCCACTCAAAGCGGATCGTTCCGGGCCCCGGCACCTTCATCGAGAATTCGAAATAGGGGTTCGCCGACACCGCAGGCTCGATATTCGCGGTGAAGACGGGTGCCCCCTCGAAGCTCGCGACGAACTTGTTGATGATCTTGCGCGGGATCAGCTCGCCGGTCTTCTTGTCCTTGCGCTGGCCCGATTCCATCGGGTGGCTGATCAGCGTCTTGATCGTGATCACGTCGCCGGCGCTGGCCGACTTCGGGACCTTCACGCGTGGTTTAACTTTTGCCATCTCGTATTTCTCCCGATTTCGTCAGCCGCCGCAGCCGCCGATCGTCACCTTCACCTGGCGCTTCGCCATCGTGAAGCTGCCGTCTTCCATCTTCGCCACCGCGATCAAATCCTGGGTCTTTGCGAGTCGGATCCTCGTGGATCCGGTGCGTTCGCCCGAGAGCTCCGAGAACTCGAAGGTCACGATGCCAGGATTTGGGTTGCCAGTGGAAAGGATCATGACTGCCGCGGCGCCCGGTGCGCTGACCTCGATCGGCACCGTGTTGCCGTTCTCGGCAATCTCGGGCGTGCCGAGCGTGACATCGCCCTCGGCGGGCTCGACGCCGCCGGTGAAGTCCATGATCGCCTGTTCAAAACCATTGCTCTCGCTTGCCAGGGCGAGGCGTGGCACTGCCGCCATTACAGCCGCGCCGGCTGCGATCGCGCCCAGATCACGTCTGGTTAGCTGCATCCGATTTTCCTCCATTCGATTCCCGGGCAGGTGCCCGTCACTCCTTGAGCGTCAGCAGATAGGCGATGATGTCCTCGATCTGCTGTGCGCTGAGGATCGTCTTTCCGGCAAAGTCGTCGGCGACTTTGTTTAGTCCCGCGGTCCGGTAAAAGGCCGGCATGATCGTCTGATTGCCGAAGACCGCCTTCGAATTGACCAGGATGGCGCGCAATTCCTCGGCGCTCCAGCGGTCTGCGACGCCGTCAAGCGGGGGGCCCACCTCTCCATGGAACGGCAGTTCCGAGAGGTCGGAAATTGTGTGGCACGCCAGACAATTGCCCAGCTTGCGGCCAGCGGCCCACTCACGTCCCGCCGCGGCATCGCCCGGCTGGTCCGAGATCGACTGAGCCACAACGCCATCGTTGATTTTCACGTCATCGGGCCCTACTTCGGCGCTGGCAGACCCCATCAGCGAGGCCGCAGCGAGAGCCCCGACCGTGATCACCGCGGCCCATTTCGGCGCCGAGCCACAAGCCAGAGACAATGTGCGATTCATTGCGATCCTCCCGAGATCGATTCACTTATCCGCTCAAACTGCACCAAACCGAGCGCCAACACAATAATCAATTCATATCTTTGAATTCATATGCGCAACATTCTGTCTCATCCCCTACAGCCGGCCTTCGGCGCGGAGCTTCTCGATGTTGCGCGCGTGATATTTCTGGAAATGCTCGTCGCCCTCGTAGCCCTTCTCATGGACCCAACGGAACATATCCAAGGTCGTCCATTTGCCGAATGCGCCAGGCATCGTTTGAACGCTCGCTTCGGAGGCCGTAGCGCCTTCGGCGGGCATTTCTTCGGGCATGAACAGGATGGTCGGCGTGAAGACCACACCCCATTTGCGGACAGCTTGGCGCTCGGATAGCGCCTCGCCGTCAAAATCGGTGACCTCCTCGTCTCCGAACATGTTGAACTGCACGACGACGAAGTTCGCCTTGATGAAGTCGGCGACTTCCGGGTCTGACAGCACTTCCTCGTGCAGTTTCCGGCAATAGATGCAGCCGGTCTGCTCGACGATCAGCGCGAGGCGCTTGCCTTCGTCGTGTGCTGTCGCCAGGTCTTCGCGCATGTCCTTGAAGGTGACTGCGAACCACTCCTCGGTGTGCAGGCCGCCATTTTCCTGCGCCATCGCCGGGACGGCGAGAAACGGAAGCGCGGCGATCGTCAGCGCCAGAAGCATTTTTTTCATCTCAGACCCCAACTCCAAATGTCATCCCCAACTCCAAATGTCATCCAAGAGCGGGCAGGTATTCCAGCATCCAGTATGCGATGGTCGGCATCGCATTTGTCAGGAACAGGATCCCGGTCAGAACCAGTGCCGCGCCGGTGATCTTCTCGACCATGGCCATATGACGCCGGAACCGGCGCATCCAGGCCATGAAGGGCGCCACAAAAAAGGCCGCCAGAACGAAGGGAATCCCGATCCCCGCCGCATAGGCCGCCAGCAGAAGCGCGCCTTGTGCGGCGGTCTCCTGCGCCCCGGCGGTGAACAGGATCGCCGCCAGGACAGGCCCTACACAGGGGGTCCAGCCGAAGGCGAAGGCAAGGCCGACCAGGTAGGTGCCCGCCAAGGTCGCAGGCTGGCGCTCGACCGACACCCGTGCATCCCGGTAAAGGAGCGGAATTCGGATGATGCCGAGGAAGTGCAGGCCAAGGATCAGGATTACGGCGCCCGCCACGTAGCGCATGGTGTCGAAATGGCGCGACAATGCCTGGCCGATCAGACTGGCGGACGCGCCGAGCGCGACGAAGACGGTCGCGAATCCCAGGGCAAAAGCGATCGCGCTCAGAACGACCCGCCGGTTTGCGGTGCGGCTCTCGGCTGCGGGATCGTTCAGTTCGTCGAAGCTCACCCCGGCCAGAAAGCACAGATAAGGCGGCACGATCGGCAAGATGCACGGCGAGACGAACGATAGGAGTCCCGCCACGATGGCGCCCCAGTATGTGACGTCTAATCCCACAAGTCACCGAGATCGGTTGCATCGCTCACATTCTTACATTAATTTTTATTTATATGTTTGGAGAGTCGCGAGGTCAATGTGGTGCTGCGCGCAAGCCTGATATTGATACTGATCAAAGCCGTGCTGTCGCTCTCCCCCGGGCCGGCGGCGGCGCAGACCCGGCTCTTGATGCTCGATCAGGCCTTTTGCGAGTGGTGCGATCAATGGGACGCCGAAGTGGGCGTTGTCTACAACCGCACCGAGGAGGGCCGCCGGGCGCCCCTCCTGCGCTCCAGCATTTTCGATCCTCTGCCCGAGGGAATCTCTTTGGACCGGAAAGCACGCTACACGCCGACATTCGTTCTGTTGAAGGACGGCACCGAGGTGGGCCGGATCGAAGGATATCCTGGCGAGGACTTTTTCTACGGCATGTTGCAGCAGTTGCTGGAGCGCGCCGGGGAGCCCGCGGATTGATCCCAAATCCAAACAACATGCTCGAGGAGGAACCCGTATGAGCCGCCTGCAGAAAGCCGCCATCGCCGCGATGGCCCTGACCATGATGCCGATCAGCGCCGCCCAAGCCCAGGACTCGGAAGCGCTGGTTTCCTTCAAGTCCATGCGTCCGTCGGTGGCGGTTGAACTGGCTCAGGCGGCATTGGCGAGTTGCCAGCAAGGGGGCTACCAGGTTGCGGTCGCCGTGGTCGACCGGTTTGGGCAGACCCAGGTCGTGATCCGCGACCGTTTTGCCGGCGCGCACACGGTCGACACCGCGACGGCGAAGGCATGGACCTCCGCCAGTTTCCGCACCTCGACCCTGGAGCTGGACCAGAGCATCGGCGAGGGCGCGCTTAGCCAGGGTCTACGCGACATTCCGGGCGCCCTGGTGCTGGGCGGGGGCGTTCCGGTCGAGGCCGCCGGTTCGATCGTCGGCGCGGTTGGCGTCTCCGGCGCTCCGGGCCCCGACATCGACGAGGATTGCGCACGGGCCGGGATCGAGGCTATTTCTGACCGCCTGGACTTCTAGCCACAGGCGGTATCATGGCGCTTCCGGTTTTCAATGAAGGTCTCGACCAAGCCGAGGTTGATCGGATGGTGAAGAATGCGCAGCGCGCGACCGACTTTCTGAAGGCACTGGCCCATGAGGGCCGCCTGATGATCCTGTGCTATCTGGCTTCTGGCGGCGAACGCACGGTGACCGAGCTTGAGAACTTTCTCGGCCAGCGCCAGGCAGCCGTCAGCCAGCAGCTCGCCCGGCTCCGCTTCGAGGGGCTGGTCGAGACCCGGCGCGACGGCAAGGCGATCTACTATCGTCTGGCCGATGGCCGCGCGGCGCAGATGCTAGAAGTCGTCTACGACCTGTTCTGCACCGACGAGAAGGAAGGGGACTGAGCGACGTCCCCTCCAGGTGGCGTGCGGCGACAGGCGCGACCTGGATGGCGCCATGATCGAGCTAACCGATAACCATCTTGCCGCACTCGCGGGCCTGGCCGGCGGCGTGATGCTGGGCCTTGCCGCACGGGTCGGCCGATTTTGCAGCATGGGTGCGGTCGAGGACGCTGTCTACGGCGCGGATATGGGCCGCATGAGGATGATGGCGATGGCCGCTGCCGTCGCCATTGCCGGAACGTTCGTTTTGTTGAGCTTCGGCGCGTTCGATCCGAACGATACGCGCTATTTCCGTGTGACGTGGTCGCCCATCGGCTCGATTGTGGGCGGGTTCTTGTTCGGAACCGGCATGGCCCTTGTCGGCACATGCGGCTTTGGATCGCTGGCGCGCGCGGGCGGGGGAGATCTACGCGGGTTGGTGATGGTCCTGGTGATTGGAATCACGGCCTATGCGACGATCGCCGGTCCACTCGCGCCGCTCCGTCTTTGGATCGTCCCGGTCGTTCCGACCGAATTCGGCGCGCTCGACCACGGCATCGCCCAGATCGTTGCCTCGACATGGGCCGTTCCAGAGATGCTGACGGCGGCGCTGGCGGCCGTGGCCTTGGCTGGCTGGGCACTGGTCGATGGCCGCTTTCGCCGGTTGAGCGATCACCTGGTCTGGTCCGTGGTTGCCGGGGCCGCCATCGTGCTCGCGTGGTTCGCGACATCCAGGATTGCCGAGGCGAGCTTCGATCTGATCGAGTCCGATTCCTACACGTTCGTCGCGCCGCTTGGGCAGAGCATCCTCTATCTCATGACGTCGGGTGCCGGCGATCTGGACTTCGCGCTCGGCGCCGTCGCGGGCGTAATGCTTGGCGCGGCCATCGGCTCGCTGTTCAAGAACGAGTTCCGCTGGGAGGCCTGCGACGATGCCCGCGAGCTTGGCCGCCAGATGATGGGCGCCGCAATGATGGGCGTCGGCGGTGTGTTGGCGGCGGGCTGCACGATCGGCCAGGGTCTCTCGGCCTTGTCGCTCCTTTCGGCCAGCGCGCCAGTCGCGATTTCATCGATCCTGATCGGCGCGCGCGTCGGCCTTTACGTTCTGGTCGAGGCGAAGTTCCTTAAACGCGGTGCGTAGTTGGACCGCAGTCAGGGCGCTCCACCGCCAGCCAGATCGGCACTGAGCAGCACCGGGGCCAGAAGCCGGTCAACCGGAGCGAAGTCGTCGGTCAGGAACACCAGCTGATCCGGTCCCACGGCGCCGACCATCCTGTTGAGCGGCAAGCGGACCCATTCGCGGCCGAATCCATATTCGGCCTCCAGGCTGTCGCTGGGCGTCTCTCGGTCCGAGGCGAGAACGATCCAGGTTGTTCTGATCTCGATCGGCTGGACGCTGTTGCGGTCGATCCAAAGCTCGACGCTGGGGAACGCCGCGTTCAGCGTCTGCGCAAGCGACAACATGAAACGCGGCGTCCGCAGCGCGTCGACGACGTTCAGAACATAGACCCCGCCAGGCTTGAGCCGCGAAGCAACAAGCGCATTGAATTCCTGCGTAACCAGGTGCTGGGGGATCGAGATGTCGTGGAAGGCATCGCCGAAGACCACATCGAAACGGGCGTCATCGGCAAGCCCTTGCAACACCCGCCGCGCGTCGCCGTGCCGGACATCGGTCCGAGGTCCACGCTCGAACCAAAGCTCGCGCGCCGCTACCTCGGTCACCGCCGGGTCGAGTTCAGCGACCAGGAAGCTCCCATCCGGGTAGCGCGCCTGCCAGGCGCGGACCAGCGTATAGGCCCCGCCACCGACGAAGAAGGCATCGATCCTTTGTCCCGGGAACCGCTGCGCGACCAATTCGTCGACCCCTTGCACATAGGGGCTGAGGAGCAGCCGCGGATCGGCGCGGTCGTTGACGCCATGGGCCAGGTGATCGAGCGCCATTACCCGCGCCGGGCGGCCGAAACCGGCCAAATCGTCGACGCGGATACAGAAATACGCGCTTTCCTCCAGACATGCGGATCTCAGGCCGAACGCGCCCGGCCAGGTGATAGCGATCAGCGCCACGCAGCCGATCACAGCCGTTCCGGCGGCGGCGCGTCCGCGCCAGAACCGCAACGACAATGCCGCATAGGCCGCGCCGATCAGGGCAACCGAGCCCGTGGTGCCTAGCCATGAGATCAATAGAAGGCCTGCGACCAGCGTACCGATGATCGCGCCCAGCGCGCCTAGGGCGAACATGAGGCCGAGAACGCTTCCCTGGCGCTCGGGCCTCGCTGACTGCAAAGCGATCACCGTCAGAAGCGGCGACACCAAGCCCGCGCAGGCGCTGGGCAGGAAGAACGCCGCCATCGAGAGAGTGGTCACCTGCGGCACCAGGTTGGCGCCCGCAAGGCCTGGCGCTACGATTTGCAGGGCGCCAAGACAAGCGAGCGTGGTGGCCGCGGCTCCGCCAAGCGCGACCGCGACCGCGCGCTCGGGCCGGCGCATCTTATCCGCGATCCGGCCGCCGATCCAATGCCCCAGCGAAAGCCCCGCGAGGACCACCGCAATCACGATGGTCCAGGTATAGAGAGACATGCCCACATAGGGTGCCAGCGCGCGGCCAGCCACGATCTCCAGCGCCATCGAGGCCGCCGAGACACAGGCAATCGTCAAAGCCGGCCAGAAGGTGCCGGGACGCCCCGCCGCGCTTGAATCGCCAGCGGCGTCTGGGTTCCGCCGGCGCCGCGCGTCGGGCGTTATTGCCATACCGCTATCTCGAGATTGCGCGCGGCGCGCCAAACCACTGAACGCAGACAAACTCTTCCGCCTGGGCTATCGCTATGGGTATCCGCGCGACGATCGCCTGGGCAGGAATTGGCAGCGGGCTGCATGCTCATTTCACGAATGCTGTGTCGCATTGCTGGCACACTAGGCATTGGCGCGATCTCATACAATCTCGCCTGCAGGGCACCACATGTCGCGTAGTGTTACCGAGTTTTCGTTGGGATTTCTGGTGGAGCCGAGGTCCACTGATACAAAGCTTCATGCAATCTCATCAGACTTCATAAGCACCTGCTAAAAGCGGGAAGTCTCAACATACGCCTGTCAATATATTGCAAACCGCGTCATACTTACTCACGCTGATTGTGGGGAACAGTGTGGGGTTCTAGTTTTCGCTACCACACCAGATGGTGTCCAAGAGCATGCCCAAACTTACAGCAAAGAGGATTGACGCAATCAAGGAGCCAGGCCGCTACGGCGACGGTGACGGGCTCTACCTTGAGGTTGGGCGCAAGGGATCAAAGTCCTGGATTCTACGCGTCGTTGCCCAAGGACGGCGGCGGGACATTGGCCTCGGCGGCCTCTCCTGGGTTTCGCTGGCCGAAGCACGCGATAAGGCGCGCGCGTTGCGCAAGATCGCGAAGGAAGGCAGGGATCCGGTCGCCGAGCGTAAGCCGCGGAGAGATATGCCGAGCTTCGAGGAGGTGGCACGCACTGCCTACGAGCATCTCAAGCCCGGCTGGCGGCAGGATGGGGTGCATGTAAAGCACTGGATCTCATCGCTTGAGAACCATGTCTTCCCGACTATTGGCAACAGGCCGATCAACACGATCCAAAGCGGCGATGTGCTCGCCGTGCTGCAGCCGATCTGGTTCAAGATCCCGGAGACAGCGCGTCGCGTGCGCCAACGCATCCGTCACGTCATGCAATGGGCGAAGGGCGCCAATCTCTATTCTGGAGAAAACCCGGTCGATGCCGCTGAAGGGAGCCTGCCTCGCCATACAGGCGTGACCAGAAGGCATATGCCTGCGCTGCCCTATGAAGAGATCCCTGAGTTCATGGAAAAGCTCCGCGACCGTCAGGGCCTCGCCGCCCTCGCACTCCAGTTCACGATCCTAACGGCAGCGCGCTCGGGCGAGGTGCGTGGCGCGCAATGGGACGAAATCCATGCCGAGAACGCAATCTGGATCGTGCCAGGATCGCGAGCGAAGACTAAGAAAGACCATCGGGTTCCACTGACCGATGAAGCACTGACAATTCTCGAAACGGTGCGTGGCCTCGACATTCGCTTGGTCTTCCCAGGCCAAAAGCCGGGCAAGCCGATGTCGGATGTCACCCTCTTGGCGGTTCTCCGGCGCATGGGCCGCAGCGACATCACCGTTCATGGCTTCCGGAGCACGTTCCGCGATTGGGCGGCGGAGCAGACCAGCTTCGCGCGAGAGATTGCAGAGCTCTGCCTCGCCCATGAAGTCGGCAATGCTGTTGAGCGTGCCTATCGTCGGTCAGATCTATTTGAGAAACGCAGGGAACTCATGGAAGTGTGGGCGGGGTTCTGCGCCTCCAGCAAGGCCGCGAATTAGCCAGCATGACGCGGCCCGCGAAAAAATGCACAGAAATGCACCTTGAACCACTATGTCATTGCGCCGCCGATTCGATTTTTTTACCATTTCTATGAGTGGGAAATGTGCCCGAAGCGCATTCCACTTGGAACTCTAGCTCTCCACCAACCCCAGATCATCCCTCACCCTAACCGGTGAGCGGATTGGCGCCGCCAAATCGGCGCCGCCCTGTCCGCAGCTTCCAATCCATCTAGCCTGCCCCGCTTCACGCGCGGCGGGTGCTTTCATGCGCGTGCCCGGTGCGGAGCCCATGAAGCAAACGAACAACCACAGCTGCGCCGATTTACCAACGAAAGGAATAAGTGAATGAATTCGAGCAGTGCCCTTTCACAGCAAACTGATCAGACGGCAGCTCAGACCGTCAATCGCATGCTGCTCTCCGATCTTGAGGTAGCTGATCTTCTCAGCTGCAGCCGAGCAACCGTGTGGCGCCGCGTCGCCGACAACACGCTTCCCGCGCCGCTCAAGATTGGCGGCATGAGCCGTTTCGTCCTGTCGGAAATCCTGGAACGCCTGGAAGACGCGAAGGCCGCCCGGAAAGAAGCGGAGACCACCTGATATGACCCAGAAAGCAATGAACCCCGGTGTTTGGGGCACCGGGGCTCAGGACTCAACGCGGTAAGTCTACAAAGGTGAGATTAGTCAGGAGCCCGCACTGTATCAAGACGGGGCGCTGGCGCAGCTGCACATTCCCACCGCTCTTATCGGCGGCACGCCCGAGCTTTAAGCCGAGCGTCAGCGCCGTGCCTGGGGGCGTTTCTGCAGAAAGCGCGGCCCAACAGTTCCCAAGCTGACAAAGGAAGAGCAGCGCCAGGCGGATGCGATCTGTTTGGACGATAGGCCCCGTGCTCGCCTTGTCGCTGCTTGGAACGGTGCGAGCGCGTCGGAACGTAAGGAACTGATTCAGCGTGCGACAGGGAGGGCAGCATGACCGAGCAAATTGCTGATGCTGTCCCACAGTCAGACTACCACTTTGACCACGACAGCGAGTATGCCGAAATTCAGCAACCCCGCTGCAGCACGCCTACCGTCCAAACAACGCCACTTGTTCGCGAGGAGCCGTTAGGTGAAGCGTTCCCCGTAGCCGCGCTTGGCCCACTCAAGAAAGCGGTTAAGTCGATCCAAGAGATTACACAAGCGCCCATCGAGATTGCCGCGCAATCCGTGCTGGCGACAACCTGCCTTGCAACGCAAGCACACTGCAACGTTCAGACGCTCGGCGGAGAGAAGCCGATCAGTCTTTTTCTGATCACGGTAGCGGGCAGTGGTGAGCGAAAGTCGACCTGCGACACCTTGGCAATGAAACCTATCTTGGAATTTGAGAAGTCTTTGGCCGCCGAGCATCACACCGACCGCCTTAAGTTCGACAACGAGTTGGCAATCTATGAGGCCACAAAGACCTCATTAGTAAAGGAAGCAAAAAAAGATAAAGACGGTGCCCGCGTTGATTTGCATGAGCTTGGCCCGCCACCGCAGCCCCCCTTGCTGCCACAACTCGTCGCGCCTGAGCCGACGCTCGAAGGGATCACGAAGAATCTAAGAGACAGCCGCCCGAGTCTCGGCGTGTTCTCCGACGAGGCCGGGCAATTCCTAGGTGGTTACGCCATGAACCAGGAGAACCGGCTCAAAACGATGGCTGGGTTTTCTAAGTTCTGGGATGGCACGCCAATCAACCACACCCGCCCCCATCAGGCGCTGAACATGCGACCACCAGCCCCGGAAACTCTACTCAGAAATGGCCCATGAATATGGGGCTGGACAGTATCGCCATTCATTTGATGGTGCAGCCCGGCGTTGCCAATACGCTCTTGGCCGATCCGGTCGCCCGCGATCAGGGCCTACTGAGCCGGTGTCTCGTCGCAAAGCCGCGCAGCACAATCGGCACACGGCATATCACTCCGAATGTCGCAATGTCGCAGATGTCGCAAGGGCCTCTAACTGAATTTCATCAGCGTATCGAACAGCTGCTTCAGAGACCGCTACCCCTCGTTGAGGGCACTAGGAACGAATTGGACCCTGTTTGTCTTACCCTTTCAGGGGAGGCGGAGAGACTTCTGATCGAGTTCGCCAATGTGGTGGAGAAAGAGCAGGGCGCAGGGGGCAAGCTAGAAAGGATCACTGGCTTCGCTTCTAAAGCGCCAGAGCATGCGATCCGGCTCGCCGGTGTGCTTGCAACGTATGAGAATCCGGACACTGCCGAGATCAATGTCTCGAATATGCTCTGTGGTGTCGATCTCGCGCACTGGTATCTCTCGGAAGCGTTGCGCCTCCGCGATGCTGCTGAAATCTCGCTGCAAACCAGGCAAGCTGATGAGCTGAGAAAGTGGCTTGTCGACAAATGGTCGGAGCCATTCGTGAACGTCCGCGCAATGGTTAACAGCGGTCCAAGCTCACTGCGCGAAACAAAGGTAGTCCGGAAGCTCATTCCCATTCTGGAGATGAATGGCTGGTTGGTGAAGGCGACAGCCGCCGTCGAGGTCATGGGAAAAAACGCGCCAGAGGCTTGGGAAGTAGTGAGGACGTGAGATGGCATTCATCTTCGACTCCCGTGCTGCATTGGCACAGGTTCTCAATGAAACCCACAACCAACCCCCTGCGACATCCGCGACATTGCGACATGAGCAGGCTGAGATCCTCAGAATCCCCGCTGACCGTTTCGACGAGTGGGAAGAGCGAGCCGCAATAATGGAGTTCGAAGCTGGGATGTCACGCGAGGCTGCCGAGCACGCGGCACTCGCGGACGTAATTCAGTTAGACGTCTACCGAGAAAGAGGTATCGAGCATGACTAGCCGAAACAACGGCTCAGAAACGGGCTGGCACGACGATGGGGCCTTCGGGCTTGGCAATCCCGGAAGCCAAAAGCCTGCCCGTAACAAGGCCCCACCAGCCGCAGGGGAGTTTCCGGAGGTGAGCACGTTGGCAGCTTCAAGGTTTTGCAATGCCCTAAAGGGGCGCCACCCATTTGCAAGCGTTCAGGGAGTTTAGGAAGTGTCCTGGGAACGGCGTATAGCGACCATTCTGTGGAACAACATGAAGGACCAAAAGTGTGGTGCAAAAGAACGGGATGGAAGTGTTTGCCAGCGAACACCTGTATTGCCCTTCAATAGCAGGTGTCGCCTCCATGGTGGCCTATCAACCGGCCCGAGGACTGACGAAGGCAAGGCGCGCATTTCCGAAGCGCAGAAGCGACGCTGGGCGAGTTGGCGAGCAGAACGGGGTCTTATACCACCCAGTCCGAGAATCCGTGATAAATCAGATCGATCGCCCGTCTCTGGCCCTTTGGAAAGATTGTGCCCCGACCCAAATGGACTGTTCGTCGAGGAAGGAGAAGATGGAACGATCTACGGTGTAACTGCCGAAATCTGGGACCATGGAAACAAGCGCCATCGGTTGGCGCGGATGAAGGCTATTGCGAAGAACCTGAGCGTTCTGAACTGGGGCTGTCGCTATTGTGGCGAGCCCGTTCCGATCTATCGACGAGCGGATGCACGATTTTGTCGAGAACGGTGCCGAAAGGCTTTTGCTCGGGAGCGGAAGAAGGCGTTTCTGTAATAGACTGGCCCGGTGTGCAGTCGCAGCGAATTTCCGCTCTGAGCCTAATCTGCTTGATGTTGCGCCGCGTTCGAGCGGAAGCAATGTGGGACAATCCGGACGTTCGGTGCGACCGCGCTATGCGAATTCCTGACGCAGAGCGGACACTGGCTCTGCGCAGAGATTTTTCGGAAACCGATGCGATCAGAGCTTTGAGGGATCGAATACACCGGCACCGGCGGTTCGTTACGCGGCAGATCGCTGCTGGGGTTCATCCCGCATGTCGCGTTTCTTCCAGCGAGTCTTGTTGCAGAACCATTGATCCGGATGGCGCCGAATGGAGCCCTCTATCACCTTCGCCATGCGTTGTGTCAGGTCGTGCTCCGCCTGTGCGCCGAGATCGGGCCGGGGAAAGATCGGATCATGGAAAACAACGTTGAATGTTCCCGTGCCGGCACGGACGGACTCGACAACAATAATCGGGCAATCGAACCGCATTGCCATGCGCGCGGGGAAGTGCGTGAAGGTCGTGGGGCGGCCAAAGAACTCAACCGAGAGGCCGATCTGAACGCGCTGATCGACGAGGAGAGCGATCGACTCGTCGCGCTGCAACGTCGCGATGCATGTGCGAAGCGCCTTGGCCTTTTCGACATAGGTTGCACCGGTGTGGCGGCGGAATGACATGAGCAGCCGGTCAATCACCGAATGGCCAAACGGCGTGTGAACGATCGTGAGGGGAATGCCTTTTTCTGTGAGGAGGATTGGGAGCAGTTCCTAGTTTCCGAAGTGACCGGTGACGAAGATCGCCCTCTTTCGCAACTGAAATGGGTATTCCAGTGAGCCAAAAGCACGCAGGCGCTTGCTTCCAGATTTACCCTTGAAAGCCCGGATCTTTGCGAGCTCGACGATCAGCCGCCCAAAGTTCGATACGATTTTTCGCTTCAAGCGTCTGAGTTGAACATCATCAATATTCTGGAATGCCGTCCGCAAGTTCTTTTCGATCGCCCGCTCGTTGACAATGTGCCTCGATAGCTTGAGCGTGAGCCATCCCATGAAATCGGATGCGCGATGAAGCGGCATGAACCAAACTACAAGATTGACCGTTTCGGCCAGAATGCCGATCAGAAAGCGCGAATGTTTGCGCAAGAATTTCACTCCCAATGCACAGCGGTAGCGCCATCGGCGCGAACTCGGATTACCCACCAATGCTCTAGTTTGTCCAGGTCTCGTCCTAATTGGTCAAGAAGAACCTCCCTGCCTGATCACCAGCAGCATGGGCCACGCGGGAGCGATGACTGATGGTGAACCTGATCCGAATGATGCTCGTCCTTTTCGTGGCAACGGCGCCATCAAGCGTAGAGACGACAACTCGCTCCAAAGCCGATCTGACGCTTGTGTATGACTTTTATATCGGAGGATTTCGGGCCGCTGAGTTGGAGCTTTCTGCGTCGCTTTCAACGGAAAACTACGAAGCGACGGCATGGTTCCGGACGGCTGGAATCGTCGGGTTCTTCAAGGATACAGTGATGAAAGCCGAGGCCTCTGGCCGGATACTCGGACACACGCTTCACCCGGCCCGCTATACTTTGACTGAGCGTGAGGGGGGCGAAGAGCAGGCGATCGAAATCTCGTTTGCCGCCGGTGTTCCCTCATTCGTCGAAGCCATCCCGGAATTCAGAACTCGGCCATGGTCTATTAGTCCCAGCGATCAAAGCGGCACAATCGACCCCTTGAGCGCATTATTGTTTGCGCTGCTTCCGCGCCCGGCTTCCACGGTCTGCGACATGCGCGTCGAGGCCTTTGACGGACGGCGCAGGTTTGCATTCGACATCGGTCCGGCCAAACACAAGGGGCCTTATCTTGTCTGTGAGGGGGCGTATCTTCGCTTGGCGGGTTTCAAGCCGAAAACGTTGAGAAAGCGCCCACAGGAGGCGTTCTCGATTTACCTAGAGCCGCGCGACGATCAGTCGTTTCAGGTCAAACAACTTGTGAATAACGGCAGCTTTGGGGCTGTGGTTATGCGGCTCCGGTCAGATCCAACCTGATTAAAACCTGATTAGATGCGTATTGGCGAAACGATTACAATCTGCTGCGATGCGATCTACCGTCTCCCACACCCTTTGACGGTCAGCCTCCTGGCCTCCACCCCATTGCAGCTAAGAGCCGCCGAGAGAACAAGGCTTAGCAATGCAAATGAGATCGAAGCGGTGCAGCGGCGCCTGATCGACCACATCCGGTTGCCTCTCAAGAGAGGCCCAAACGTCCAGGATGGCATCAATAAACCAGGTATTCATCTCCATTAATTAAACCTTCGCGAATGATCGTTCCTGGCACGAGGCCGACATAGCCTCAAAGTCCGCAATCGGAAGCTAACCGGACCTTCAGAATTTAACGCCAACGGCAGGTTTGTCCCGCTCTTCGGACCTTGGTGCGAGGTGCAGCGAAGGGCGGCTTCGAGCCCAAACGACCGAATGCTGCGCACCGTTCGAACGGCAGCATTGTGGGCCAATCCGGACGTTCGATGCGTTCGCGCTATGCGTATTCCTGACCCAAATTAGACATACGCCCTCCGCAAGCGCCACCTCAGCCTCGCGCAGCCGCCCTTTGATCTCCTCAGGGGAATACCTCCTCCGTGCCATCTCGACCCTCCTTCAGCCAGTCGATCATTACCATCAAACCGGCTGCAGCAGAGGGGAGCAGGTCGTACGGGCGACATGGTAGATGAGATTTAGGCTCGATTTCAGAAGTCGATGCGGAACCCAGCTTTCAGACCATAGCCATAGCTGTCAGCAAAACTGGAGCCGAGGGCTGTCGACAAATCAGCGGCCACGTAGGCCGAGACGCCCGCTCCTGTATCCATTAAAGCACCGAATTGCACCGCACCCCATGTGTCCTCTAACCCGCTCTCGAAGATAACACCGGCAGCATCGACCGAGCTGTCTTCCAAAAGATCATGGTTGATACTGGCGTCGGCGAAGAGCGCGACGCCGTTATTTGCGAAGAGGTGCTCCACGGTTAGGCCGCCAGAGAGGACGAGGCTAGCACTTTCGTCTTGACTGACCGCCACGCCGTTATTGTCTGTAAAACTGTCGAAACTCACATCGGTGTAAGATGCCTGGCCGCGCGGAATTATTGCAGTGCTAGACCCGAGGGTTGCACGCTTACCGATCTCAAACGAGGTGCCCCAGGAAACCGCATCGATATCCTGCTCTACGCCGCTAGAAACCGCTTCGACCTCGCCATCCCAGACAGTGACCCGGCCCTGTAAATCAGCATAGAATCCGCTGTCGCCAAACCAAGCGAAGCTGAGCCCACCACCAAAACCATAAGTATCGATATCGGCACCGTCGAAGTTTGCACCACCACTAGAGGTGGTCGCATTGCTGCTGACACCATGTAGGCTAGTCCCGAACAAAACATCGCCGCCAAAGGCGCCCATCGGAATGTCGAGCCCAGCTGCAATTTCACTCCGGTTTTGCTCCCAATCTTCTGACGAAAAGTCGCTTCCGCCATCGACTTTGCGCTTGGAACCCTCGATCCGAGCCCAGACTGGCGTGCGGTCAACTCGGCCGGTCTGCGCGTTTCTGCTAGACGCAGTTCCATCATAGCGAAGATAACCGAGCCGATCGCGCAGAATAGGGAATTCTTCACGCATCACCTCGGACAGGATTGAGTAGCCGGCGACCTGCGCCGAAACCTGCGACTGAAGGTAGAGGATACTGTCCGCTTCGGCCGAAAGGCTGTAAGTGAATGGGCCTTTAACGATGGTACCGCCAGCGAGGATGAACTGACCGTCGACGAGGTCTCCCCCGACCGAGTTGTCGACAAGCACAATTCCGTTGCCCGGACCAGTTCCAGTGAATGTCGCGTCGCCACCAAGATCGTTAATGGCGATTGTTGTGGCGCCGGCAGAGACGATGTTTCCGTTGATGATCAAGCGGTCCGCACGAAGAGTTGCATCCAGGTTTGCATCCATGATTAGGAGGCTCCCGGAGGCGTTTTCGTAGTCGCCGCCCACGGTCAAGACATCGCCTGCCGCGGGTGTGCTGCCGCTCATATTGATCTGACCCAAGTGGACAAGATTGTTCGAAACGGAGTAGACGCCGGTCCCGCCAGCTGTGGCAGCGATTAAGATTGATGTTGGATCAATGAGTGTCGTTGCCGCGTTAATGGCAAAGCCATCGCCCAAGTTAAGCGACGCACCATTAAGCAAGTTCAAGCGAACTGTCGTCAGGCTGTTGCCCGCGAGCGTCAAATTGGCAGCATCGAAATTAATCGTCTCCCAATTTTGGATGTTCTCGCCTGTAAGGATGCCCGACGCCCGGATGGTCAGCACGTCGATGAAGCCATCAGCATCGGAAGCATCATCGCCGCCATCAAGGTTGCCGACAAAGGTCAAATCAAACGTCGATTCTATAATTGCGAGATCGGAGCCAGCGCCACCCAGCAAGCCGCCAAAGGTGCCTGAAGACAGCGTAAAGCTGTCGTCGCCACTACCGCCGTCGATCCCGGCTGTGAGCGTCGCGCCGTTGAGCGTGATCGTGTCGGCCCCCGCATCGCCGGTCGCATTTGCTGCGGTACCGCCCAGCAGGTTGAGGGTATCGTCCCCGAGGCCGCCACCGATGAGACCGCTCACGCTGGCGC
>CAJICH010000117.1_pt1 | contig 33671 bp, 31 predicted proteins | sample 9199591 | NCBI WGS metagenome assembly CAJICH01 (sample SAMEA7708332, study PRJEB35096) | sediment metagenome | biome: marine neritic benthic zone biome [ENVO:01000025]; feature: sediment [ENVO:00002007]; material: shallow marine sediment [ENVO:03000034] sea grass bed [ENVO_01000059] ...
CCAGGCTTGCGCCCATCACCCCAAAGCGCTGCCTTGACCGCGCCACGGGCGAAGATCATCCGGTCGGTGGCGATGTGGCGCAGAATGATCCGCTCACCGGCGCCGGCGAAAATGGCGTCATGCTCGCCCACGACATCGCCGCCACGCAACGCCGCGAAGCCGATATCGCCCCGTTTGCGGGCGCCGGTCTGGCCGTCGCGGGCACGATCGGAAGCACTGTCCAGGGCTACGCCGCGCCCCTCGGCCGCGGCGTGGCCCAGCATCAGGGCGGTGCCAGAAGGGGCATCCACTTTGTGGTGGTGGTGCATCTCGACGATCTCGATATCGAAATCCTCATCCAGCGCCTCGGCGACCCGGCGGGTCAACGTCGTCAACAGATTAACACCCAACGACATGTTCCCGGCCCGGACTATGGTGGCGTGGCGCGATGCAGCCGACAGGCGGGTCAGGTGCGGGGCCTCGAGCCCCGTTGTGCCGATCACATGGACCAGCCGCGCCTGGGCTGCGATATCCGCATGGGTCACGGTGGCGTCTGGCGCTGTGAAATCGAGCACGGCGCGCACGGCCGAAAATACCGCCAACGGGTCGTCGGAGACGGCGATTCCATTAGCGGCACCGCCCATCGCCTCGCCCAGATCCCTGCCGATCCAGTCGTGGCCCGCCCGCTCGGTCGCGCCGGCCAGGACCACGTCTTCGCGCTCGGCCAGGGCGCGCACCAGCATTTGGCCCATGCGGCCCGAGACGCCGGGGATTGCAACAGCAAGCGGTTGGTCGGCCATAACGGTCTCTCCCCTGATCTGCACCTGATTAGCAGCCCCGGTTGACGAGGATCAATGCGGTGCAGGGCCGTTCACTGGAAAATCAGGCGGATCCCAATCGATTGTTCGAAGGAGGCAAGAATGGTCGAAAAAACCACAACACCGGCCTGGTGGCCAGGCTTCTACGAGCCCTTCCGGCACTTGGGCGAGCGTATCGCCGACTGGTTCGCGCCGCGTTCCGAGGCGAAGGCAACTGGGGAGAATTATCAGATTGCCGTCGAGTTGCCGGGCGTCGCCGAGAAGGATATCGAGGTGACCCTGGATGACGGCGTTCTAACGGTGAAGGGCGAAAAGCACAGTGAGCACAAGGAGGAGGGCGAGGGCTACTTCTTCTCCGAGCGCGAATACGGCCGGTTCCAGCGTACTTTTCGCCTGCCGGCAGATGCCCGGAGCGACGGGGTCAGCGCTGATTTCACAAGCGGCGTGCTGAAGATCACAGTGCCGAAGGTCGCCGAGGAAAAGGTCCAGCCGAAGAAGATCAAGGTGAAGACCACGTAGGCCGCGTTTCGAACTTGGTATGGCGGGGTTGCGACCGCGGTCACCCCGTCATGCTGTCCCAGAAGCCCTTAACCTTGTCGAAGAAATTCTGGCTCTGCGGGCTGTTGTCGGCTTTGACCGACTCGAATTCGCGCAACAGCTCCTTCTGACGGGCGGTCAGGTTCACCGGCGTCTCGACCATCAGTTCGATATACATATCGCCCATCTGGCCCGGGCGCTGCAGCGCTGGCATGCCCTTGCCGCGCAGGCGCAGTTGCTTGCCGGACTGCACGCCCACGGGCACCTTCACGCGGGTCCGCCCGCCGTCCAAAAGCGGCGCTTCGATCTCGCCACCCAGCGTAGCCTTGGTCATCGGCACCGGGATCTCGCAGTGCAGGTGTAACCCGTCGCGTTTGAAAATCTCGTGCTCGGCGACCTCGACGAAGATGTAGAGATCACCCGGCGGGCCGCCGCGCTGGCCTGCCTCGCCCTCGCCGGCCAATCGGATGCGCGTTCCGGTTTCCACCCCTTGCGGGATCGAGACGTTAAGCGCCCGGTCCTTGCGGACCGCACCCTGGCCCGCACAGGCGCTGCACGGGTTCTTGATGATCTGGCCCCGGCCCGAGCAAGTCGGGCAGGTGCGCTCGATGGTGAAAAAGCCCTGCTGCGCCCGCACCTTGCCGTGGCCCGAACAGGTCGGACAGGATTGCGGCTGCGCGCCGCCCTCGGCGCCGGTGCCCGAGCAGGTTTCGCATTTCACTGATCCCGGAACCGAGATCGTCGCCTGCTTGCCGTTATAGGCGTCCTCGAGCTTGACCTGCAGATTGTAGCGCAGGTCCGCGCCGCGGCTGACACCGCCCCGGCCGCGCGCGCCGGCGCGTCCGCGTCCGCCACCCATGAAATCGCCGAAAAGATCCTCGAAGACGTCCGAGAAGGCGCTCGAGAAATCGCCCGTGCCGGGGTGCGGGCCTCCGGGGCGGCCTGGGCCGCCCATGCCGCCCTCGAAGGCGGCGTGTCCAAACTGGTCGTAGGCCGCCTTCTTTTCTGCGTCCTTTAGAACATCGTTAGCCTCGTTCACTTCCTTGAACTCGGCCTCTGCCTTCGGATTGTCCTTGTTGCGGTCCGGATGCAGTTCCTTGGCCTTCTGACGATAGGCCTTTTTGATCTCGTCGGGGTTGGCGCCGCGCTTGACTCCCAGCACCTCGTAGAAATCACGCTTCGCCATCGGCCCCGCCCGTTTTTCTATTGTCGCGCGCCGCGCGGCGTCGCGTGATCATTCCGAATAGCCCGTCATGGCCTGCGGTGCCAGCGGCCAGTTCCGCGATTGATCCCCATAACGCCTGGGGGGCGCCCGAGAGGGCGCCCCGTCCGCTGGTCTGATATGGATTGCCGGTCACGGGGCCGCCGCCTCAGGACTTCTTGTCGTCGTCCTCGACTTCCTCAAATTCGGCATCGACCACGTCGTCGCTTTCATCGACGGGGCCGTCGCCCGGGGTCCCGGCTTCGGCATTGCTCTCGTCAGCCTCGGTTTCGGCTTGTGCCTTGTAGATGGCTTCGCCGAGCTTCATCGAGGCCTCGGCCAGCGCCTGGCTCTTCTCCTGGATCGCGGGGGCATCCTCACCCTCGAGCGCGGATTTCAGATCGGCGATCGCCGCGGTGATCCCGTCGCGGGTCTCCTCGTCCACCTTGTCGCCATGCTCGGAAAGCGATTTTTCGGTGGCGTGGACCATGCTTTCGGCCTGATTGCGGGCCTCGGCCAGGTCCTTCTTCTGCTTGTCGGCCTCGGCGTTCTCCTCCGCCTCCTTGACCATGCGTTCGATGTCGTCGTCGCTAAGGCCGCCGGAGGCCTGGATCGTGATCTTCTGTTCCTTACCGGTGCCCTTGTCCTTGGCCGAGACATTGACGATGCCGTTGGCGTCGATGTCGAAGGTGACCTCGATCTGCGGCAGGCCGCGGGGTGCCGGCGGGATGTCTTCCAGGTTGAACTGGCCCAGCATCTTGTTGTCCTGCGCCATTTCGCGCTCGCCCTGGTAGACCCGGATGGTCACTGCGGATTGATTGTCCTCGGCGGTTGAAAAGACCTGGGACTTCTTGGTCGGAATTGTCGTGTTGCGGTCGATCAACCGGGTGAAGACACCGCCCAGCGTCTCGATACCCAGGCTCAACGGCGTGACGTCGAGCAGCACGACATCCTTGACGTCACCTTGCAAAACACCGGCCTGGATCGCCGCGCCCAACGCCACGACTTCGTCCGGGTTCACACCACGATGGGGCTCCTTGCCGAAAAACTCCTTAACCGTGTCGAAGACCTTGGGCATGCGGGTCATGCCGCCGACAAGAACCACCTCGTCGATATCCGCGGCCGAGACGCCCGCATCCTTAAGCGCGTTCTTGCAGGGCTGAACGGTCTTCTTGATCAGATCCTCGACCAGGCTTTCCAGCTTCGCGCGGCTCATCTTGAGCGTCAGGTGCTTCGGACCCGAGGCATCGGCCGTGATGTAAGGCAGGTTGATCTCGGTTTGGGCGCTGGACGACAACTCGATTTTGGCCTTTTCGGCCGCCTCTTTCAGGCGCTGGAGCGCGAGCTTGTCATTGCGCAGGTCCATGCCCTGCTCTTTCTTGAACTCATCGGCCAGGTATTCGACCAGGCGCATGTCGAAGTCCTCGCCGCCGAGGAAGGTGTCGCCATTGGTCGACTTGACCTCGAAGAGGCCGTCATCGATCTCCAGGATCGAGATGTCGAAGGTGCCGCCACCCAGATCATAGACAGCGATGGTCTTGCCGCCCTCCTTATCAAGCCCGTAGGCGAGGGCCGCGGCGGTCGGCTCGTTGATGATCCGCAAGACTTCAAGCCCGGCGATCTTGCCGGCGTCCTTGGTGGCCTGGCGCTGGCTGTCGTTGAAATAGGCCGGCACGGTTATGACCGCCTGGGTGACCGTCTCGCCCAGATACTGCTCGGCGGTCTCCTTCATTTTCTGAAGGATGTAGGCGGAAATCTGGCTCGGCGAATACTTCTCGCCGCGGGCCTCGACCCAGGCATCGCCGTTCTTACCCTCGACGATCTTGTAAGGGACCATCTTCTTGTCCTTGGCGACCGTCGGATCCGTGTGGCGCCGTCCGATCAGGCGCTTGACGGCGAAGAGTGTGTTTTCCGGATTGGTCACCGCCTGACGCTTGGCAGGTTGGCCCGTCAATCGCTCACCATCCTCGGTGATCGCGACCATCGAGGGCGTGGTCCGGGCGCCTTCGGCGTTCTCGACAACCTTGGGCTGCGAGCCGTCCATGATGGCGACACAGGAGTTTGTTGTACCGAGATCGATCCCGATAACTTTCGACATGATATATTCCTCTTCTTGGCGATCAGCCGCCGGGTCCTTTCGCGGCCCCCATGCAACCGTCCCGTCACATCGTTTGAGAGTGCTCGAAAGCTATATAGGCAGGGCTGATTTTGCCTGCAACAGCGCGCGGCCAAAAAGATACAACTGGCCTGCCATGAGTTTTCGGTTGTGGCCGGAGGGACGCGCGGCTCATTTTAAAGCTTTGAAAATAAGCCTAAAAATTCAACTTATTGTAGAGCAGCGGTGATCCCACGCTCATTTAGGAGGCGCGAGAGCTTCTGCGAAAGCTGGGTTGTCGTCAGGTCGTTGTATTGGCCGGCCACACTGGTGCGCGAAAGCGGTGTCTTTCCCTGGGTGATCGCTTCGGCCAATGGCGTGCCGCTCTGGTCGAACACCGTCGCTCGCAAACGCCAGCTCAATGTGATGCGGGTGTAGATGTCGGTGCGCCAGTCGTCGATCTCGACCAGCAAAAGGCGCTGCGACGGCTGGGTGCGAAAGCCCGCCAATGCTTCATCCCGGTCGAACCCCTTGGACGAGCCCTTAATCTCGATCGGGCCGATCGGTGCCGCATCGATCCCGCGATTGCGCAAGGCATCGGCGACCGAGTCGTTCAGCTCGTCGGCCAGGGGCCGGCCGGATTCGGTTTTCATCGGCTTCTCGCCGCCCCAGTTTCCACGCTCGGTCCCCAGGAACTCGTCGCTTTCGTCGCCGTTCAGCACATATGGCCGCCGGTCGATCACCGAGGTCGCCACAGTCTGTTCCGTGGTGACCGTCAGGGTTGGCGAGACCGGGGCAAGTTCGTAGCTGCCCGACGGGGCGCGGCAGGCGCCGAGCGCGATAAGAATCGCGGCTGCTGCGAGGATGCGGTGGGACATGGCAGGGGGCTCTCCGGCTCTGCTAGGGTCTTTCGCAGAAATTCTCGGGTCAAAGCGTAGCGGAGCGCGCAGACGAGGGCAATGTGAACAATATCGAGGAAATGCCGATCGCCGGTTTCCGCGTCCTGCCCGCGTTTTTGCCGCGCCCCAGGCAGGAGGCAATCTTCAACGCTCTGTGTCCGATCCTGCAAGCTGCACCCCTAGTGCGCCCGGTCACGGCCTGGGGCAAGCCGATGAGTGTGCGCATGACTTCGGCCGGTCGGCTCGGATGGGTGATCGACAACGGCCGCTACAAGTATTCAGACCGACATCCTGAGACCGGCCAGCCCTGGCCGCCCATCCCGGACGAGGTTCTGGCGGTTTGGCGGGCCGTTTCGGGTTGGCCGGGCGATCCCGATTGCAGCCTGATCAATTGGTATGGAGAGGGTGCCCGCATGGGGCTCCATCGGGACGCGGATGAGGGAGAGGAGGCCTTTGCCGCACCCGTGGTCTCGATCTCGCTCGGCGACCCCGCCCGGTTCCGGATGGGCGGACCCGAGCGCAAAGGCACGACCCAGAGCATCGTGCTGAAATCGGGTGACGTGGTGGTCATGGGAGGCGACGCGCGGCTTGCCTACCACGGAATCGACCGCGTGATGTTCGGAGAGGATCCGCTATTGCCGAAAGGCGGGCGTATCAATCTGACCTTGAGGGTGGTGAAGAGCGCTTGAGCCGCGCTAGAGTTGCCGCCATTCAGCAGAGGAGGCGAAACGATGCAAGTGGTGGCGGTTTTGGTGGCAGCGGCGGCCGGATTTGGTGCGGGCGCGGTTTGGTACATGATAAACGGCCAGCGCTGGATGGCGGCGGTCGGCCGGACTGAAGAGGAGATCAAGGCCGACAAGTCGCCGCTACCCTTCATAATTGGATTCCTGGCGAGCCTCCTTACCGCCGGCATGATGCGCCATATCTTCGCGTCCGCGGGCATCTCGGGGCTCGGCGGTGGCTTGATCGGCGGACTGGGTATCGGTCTCTTCGTCATCGCTCCTTGGATTGCCACCAATTACGCCTTCGCGGGACGTCCCAAGTCGCTCTGGTGGATCGATGCCGGGCACGTGATCCTGGCCGCGACCGCGATTGGGCTGGTTCTGGGGCTTTTTCTCTAGGCTCGATGCCGTAGCGCGGGGGGTGGCGATGGACGCCTTGCGTCCTTTCGGGCTGGATGCGGCGCAAGGCCAACGGATGCCGCGTTGGCTTGCGCGCGCGGCGCGCATCTATGCCACTTTGGTCATTCTTTTCCTGTTCGCTTACGCGGCGGGCGTGGTCTTGGTCGCGGTCAGCGGTCAGACCGGAGGCGAGGCGCGTCAGGTTGATTTCGCTGCGCTTTGGGGCGCGGGCCGTCTCGCGCTGGCGGGCGATGCGGTGGCCGCCTTCGATCAGGTGGCGCTAAGGGCCGCACAATCCCTACCGGCAGATGCTAAAGAGGGCGAGCTCTTCTGGCTGTATCCGCCCGGCATGGCGCTCATCCTAGCGCCGTTTGGCACGCTGCCTTACTGGGCGGCCTGGCTGGTATTTGGCGTAATCTCGATCAGCGCTTTTTGGGCCACGTTGTCACGGTTCGCGGCTCCGGTTCCGATCGGACCGCAGATGCTGATCGCGGCTCCGATCGTGATCATCTCGCTGCAACTCGGTCAACTTGGCCTCCTCTGGACAGCCGGGCTCTGCCTTGCATTGCGGGCGCTTGCCAGCGGCAATGCGCTGGCGGCAGGGCTGATTGTCGGGGCCTTGAGCCTGAAGCCGCAGCTTGGTCTTCTGCTGCCGGTTGCGCTGATAGCACTCTGGCGTTGGGACGTTGTGGCTTGGGCGTGTCTCGGCGCCGTTCTGGTCCATGGCCTTCCAACCTTGGTGACCGGAGTCGAGTATTGGGCGGCTTTCTTAGATCGCATCGGCGCGATCTCGGCCTCGATGGAGGGGGGTGGGACGCCCCACCGGCTGATGGTCAGCCCGTACGCATTCTTCCGCTTCTCCGGCGCAGGCCATCTCTCGGCCTATGTTCTGCAATGGATCCTGACGGTTTCTATCGCCACCGGCGTTGCCTATCTCTGGAGCCGCCGGCCCGGCAGTGCCAATCTGGCGGTAGGCGCGTTGATGGTGGCGATGCCGGTGGCAACACCCTATGCATATTACTACGAGATGGTCCTAGTGGTCGCGGGCGCGGTGTTCTTACTGAGGGGTGGGTATGGCGCGCGGATCGCTCAAGCGATCCTACTCGCTGCCGCCCTGCTCGGTCCGCTTCTGCTGTTTGTTTGGACCGAGGCCGCCCCGCTTTTCGCGCCTCTCCTGCTGATCCTGGCGGGCGACGCGGCGCTTGCGGCGGCTAGGCCGCCGTCCGCCGCATCGAATCCCAGCCCAGCTTGAGCGCCGGCAGGAAGATCAGGATCAATGCGATCACCGTGATCGGACCGGCGATCGGCCGGTTCAGGAAGATCATCGGGTCGCCGTCCGATAGCAGAAGCGATTGGCGCAACGTTGGCTCGGCAATCGGCCCCAGCACGATTGCCAGCACTGCAGGCGCCAGCGGATAGTCCAGAATCCGCAGCAGGAACGCCGCCAGACCGAAAATCAGCATCAGCCAAACATCGTGCATGTCCTGGGTGGCCGCATAGCCGCCGACGATCGACAGGGTGAATATAATCGGCGCCAGGATCGTGAATGGCATTCGCAGCATCCAGAGAAACAGCGGGATGAAGCAAAGGTTCACAACTAGCGCAATAAGGTTTGAAACATAGAACGAGCCGACCAGCGGCCAGACGAAATCCGGCTGATCGGTAAACAGCCGCGGCCCCGGCGTCAGCCCCCAGATCACCATGCCGCCAAGCAAAACCGCCGTCGTCGGTGAGCCCGGGATCCCCAGCGTCACCATCGGCAGCATCGCGCCGGTCGAGGCTGAATTGTTGGCCGCTTCGGGTGCCGCGACACCGTTGATCGATCCCTTGCCGTATTCCTGAGGGTTCCGGGCGGTCATCTTGGTCACACCATAGGCCATTAGCGAGCCCGGGGTCGCGCCGGCGGCCGGCAGGATACCGACGAAGAACCCGAGCGCGGAGCCAATTGCCGTGCCGCGCCAGGCGCCCAGCGTGTTCTTGGCCGCGGCCATCACCCGGCTCACGGTGATCTCGGCATCGGTCATCGTGATTTCGTCGCGGGTCGAGTTGATGGTCCACAGCATCTCGCCGATCCCGTAGACCCCGATCGCCAGCACCAGGAAATTGATCCCATGCATGAACCCGGTGATGTCGAAGAAGATCAGGCGCGGCTCGCCGGAGATCACGTCGAAGCCGACCGCCGAGAGCACGAGGCCGAGGCAGATCGACAGGATCGTCTTTGGGATGTCGTCGCCGCCGAGCCCGACGAACGTTGCAAAGGCCAGAAGCATCAGGGCGAAGATCTCAGGCGGCCCGAAGCTTAGCGCCACGGCTGCGAGTGGCGGCGCAAACCCGGTGAAGAGGATGTTTGCAACGGACCCGCCCACGAACGAGGCGATCGCGGCGGTGACGAGCGCCTGATCGGCGCGGCCTTTCAGTGCTAGCGGGCGTCCGTCAAATGTGGTCGCGACCGCGGTCGAGGCACCGGGAATGCCAAGTGTGATCGACGAGATCGCGCCGCCATACATCGCGCCGTAGTAGATGGCCGCAAGGAAGATCATCGCCGAGGTCGGCGGCACCAGGAAGGTCGCCGGCAGAAGGATCGCGACACCATTGACCGAGCCTAGCCCCGGCATCGCGCCGATGAACAATCCCACCGTGACGCCGACGAAGATCAGCGCCAGGTTCAGCGGCTCGAAGCAGGCGATTATGCCATCCAGCAGAAGCGACAGGACTTCCATCTTCTCTCTTTCTCTCAGCGTCGCGCCGGATGGACGCAGGCCACCCGGTCAGCTTCCCGGCCCGAGCCTCACAGGAATATGTCGTAGAGCGGGATGAACAATGGTTCGAGGTAGCCCTTGGGCAGCACGATCCGCATCGCAACATCGAAGAAGAAGAACGTCACGACCGGCGTGGCAAAGGCGATTGACAGCGCGGTCACCAGGCTGTGTTTTCCCAGAAAGTAGATGTAGTAGATCAGGAAAACCGTCATCGCCCCATACATTCCGATGAAGTGGATGAGGCCGATGAACGCGGTGACGCCGCCGCCAACCTTGATCAGCATCACGATGCCGTAGGCGTCGAGATATTTCTCGGTCGAGCGCGACGGCGGCGACGCGCGCCGCACCCAGTTCACGGCGATCCACACGCAGCAGAGCAGCATGACGGCCGAAAGGTAGAAGGGCCAGAATCCGCTGCCGGGTCCTTCTCCCTCAAGATAGCGGATGCTTTCGCCCCACCCGTCACCCCATGACGAGGTGCCGCTCTTCCACATGAGGTAGATCGAGAGGATGGCCAGGACGATGGCAGTCACCAACTCGGCGATGCGCATGGCCCGTACCCTCCCCTCGATCCGGTCTTGTTCGGCGCTTACTTGATCGCGCCGGAAGCTTTCAGGATCGTCTCGTGGCGGTCACGCTGGGTCTCCCAGTAGCCCTTCAGGTCCGGGCCATCGAGCTTGGCGCCCATGAGCGACTTCTTCGACATGTATTCCTGCCACTTGGGCGAGTCATAGACCTTCTGGAACAGCCCATTGTAGTAGGCCAGCGCCTCGTCCGTCATGCCTGGCGCGCCCACGACGGCCCGCTGCATGAAGTAGGAGAAGTCGGCCCCCTTTTCGCGCAGCGTCGGGACATCCGGGAACAACGGCAGACGCTCGTCCGTGAAGGCCACCAGCGGGAGCACGTCGCCGGATTCGTAGAAGCCCAGAGCCTCGGACGGGTTGTTGACCGAGCTGTCAATCTGCTGGCCGGCCAAGTCCTTGGCAACCGCGCCGCCGCCTTTGTAGGGGATGTACTTGATCGACAGGCCGTAGTTCGAATTCAGGAAGTCAGTGATGATGTTGTCTTCCGAATTCTTGCCGGTGCCGCCCATGACCCAGTCGCCGCCTCGGTTTTTGGCCTCGGCCAGGAATTCCTCGAACGTGTTGACGCCCTCGTCCTTGTGTACCCACAGGATGAACGTGTCCTCGGCCATCCGGCCGACGGGCGCGAACGTCATGATGTCGACGCCCAGACCCGGCTGACGCAGGGGCGTGGTGAAGAACGAGTTCAGGGTCACCATGATGGTATGGTTGGGGTCGCTGGCAGTGTTGAGCGCAACCAGCGCCTCGGCGCCCGAGCCGCCCGGCTTGTTGACGGGGATCAGCGGCTTGGCCGACATGCCCTCTTCCTCGACGATGGCCTGCATCAGGCGGGCCATCTTGTCGGCGCCACCGCCCTTGCCGGCCATGATCACGAAGTCGATCGGCTTGTTCGGCTCCCAGGCGTGGGCCAGGCCGGTCATGCCGGCGAAACCGACAACCGCGGCGCTCGCGGCCATCATCAGTCGACGTGTAAGTGCCATAGTTTCCTCCCTTGAGTTATGGCTTGCCGCCCGGCTTTGTGGGGCGGATGCGCGCAGTGTGTTTGTTCGTTTCGCGCGCCGTTTTCCTTTTCGCGGCTCCCTTTCCCGTATATCGGCAAATCCGTGGTATACCACAGAGCCGATCCTATGAATGCGACGGCAAAAATCAACTCAATTGCGCCCGATCACAGGAATTTTCGCCCTTAGAGCACCGGCGGATGAGACCCCACATCCGGATTTCCGGTGGGTGGAATGTCGAATCCCAAAGGCGGGCTGGTGGAGCGGCACCAACCCGCTCAAATCAGGGCCAACGTCAGACCGTCTTCCTAGAACAGCCCCTCGATCTCGCCCGCCTCGTTCAGGTGGATCGATTCCGCCGCCGGCACCCGTGGCAGGCCGGGCATGGTCATGATCTCGCCGCAGATCGCCACCACGAATCCGGCGCCCGCCGAAAGCCGCACCTCGCGGACCGGAATGTCGAAGCCCGTCGGGGCGCCACGCCAATTCTGGTCGGTGGTGAAGCTGTACTGCGTCTTCGCCATGCAGACCGGCAGGTTGCCGTAACCGGCTTCTTCCCATTGCTTGAGCTGGTCCTTGATCTTTTTGTCGGCGGTCACGCTATCGGCGCGGTAGATGCCCTTGGCGACGGCTTCGATCTTCTCGAATAGACCCATCTCGTCGGGATAGAGCGGCTTGTAAGCGGCGGAGCCGCCCTCGACCACCTCAACGATCTTGTTGGCCAGGTCCTTGGTGCCTTCCGAGCCCAACGCCCAATGTTTGCACAGCATGGCCTCGGCACCTTGCGACTCGACGTAGTCCTTTACCGCCTGGACCTCGGCATCAGTATCGGTGACGAAATGGTTGATGCCTACAACGGCCGGCACACCGTATTTCTGCATGTTCTCGATATGGCGGCCCAGGTTCGGGCAGCCCGCCTTGACCGCGTCGACATTCTCGGCGCCCAGATCGGCCCGCGCCACGCCGCCGTTCATCTTCAGTGCCCGGACGGTCGCGACGATCACCACCGCCTTTGGGCTGAGCCCGGCCTTCCGGCATTTGATGTTCATGAACTTCTCGGCGCCCAAGTCGGCGCCAAAACCGGCCTCGGTCACCACGTAGTCGGCCAGCTTCAGCGCGGTCTTGGTTGCAACGACCGAGTTGCAGCCATGGGCGATGTTCGCGAACGGCCCGCCATGGACGAAGGCAGGGTTGTTCTCGAGCGTCTGCACCAGGTTTGGCTGCACCGCATCCTTCAACAGAACGGCCATCGCGCCTTCGGCCTTGATGTCACGGCAGAACACGGGCGAGCGGTCGCGACGGTAGGCCACGATCATGTCGCCGAGGCGTTTTTCGAGATCGGCGAGGTCATTTGCCAAACACAGGATCGCCATGACCTCGGAGGCCACCGTGATGTCGAACCCCGCCTCGCGTGGGAAGCCATTCGAAACGCCGCCGAGGCTCGCCGTGATCTGGCGCAGCGCCCGGTCGTTCATGTCGACCACCCGGCGCCAGACAACCCGCCGGGTGTCGATCTCGAGCGAATTGCCCCAGTAGATGTGGTTGTCGATCATCGCCGCCAGCAGGCTGTGTGCCGAGGTGATCGCGTGGAAGTCGCCGGTAAAGTGGAGGTTCATGTCCTCCATTGGTACGACCTGGGCATAGCCGCCGCCGGCTGCTCCACCCTTCATGCCGAAGTTGGGCCCCAGCGACGCCTCGCGAATGCAGATGCAGGCGTTCTTGCCGATCGCATTCAGGCCATCGCCCAGACCCACCGTCGTCGTCGTCTTGCCCTCGCCCGCAGGGGTCGGGTTGATCGCCGTCACCAGAATCAGGTTGCCATCGTCATTGCCCTGGACCGATTTGATGAACTCGGCCGAGACCTTCGCCTTGTCGTGACCGAATGGCAGCAGATGCTCGGCTCCGATTCCCAGCTTGGCGCCGATTTCTTGAATGGGTTTCTTGTTGGCCTTGCGGGCAATTTCGATGTCCGACATGTGAAGCGTCCCCGAATTACGTTGTCTTGGCGGTTAAGAACCGAGCTTGGTGCCGGCTGAAACCCCGGATGCGGAAGCCCATTCCGCGGCCGGAACTTTCCCTCCGCCGGCGGGCCGGACACGGTTTAGAAGGATTCGCCCGCCGCCGGACTGCACGGTTACGCCATCCTCGGACACAGAGACGACCTCCCCGGGCTCCGCGTCGGGCGCATCGCCGCCGCCCTCGGTCAGCTGGCTGTCATAAAGTTGCATTTCGCTGCCGTTGAGTGTGGTCCAGGCGCCTGGCTGCGGATTGGCGCCACGGATCATGTTGTAGACATCCGCCGCGGGGCAGGCCCAGTCGATTTTCACGTCCTTCTTCCGGCACCAACTCTCGTAGGTGGCCCGGGATTCGTCCTGCGCAGTATGGGGCGGATCACCCGCACGGATCAGGTCGATCGCCTCCAGCGTCGTCTCGACGCCCAGCGGAAAGATCTTCTTGAAATAGACATCGCCCAGTGTGTCGTCCGGGCCGATCTCGACCTCGCGCTGCAGCAGGATGTCGCCCTCGTCGAGCCCGTCATCGGGGAAGAACCAGGAGAGGCCGGTCTTGGCCGAGCCCCAGATAATCGGCCAGTTGATCGAGGAAGGGCCGCGGTGGAGCGGCAAGAGCGAGGGATGAAAGCAGATCGAGCCGTTGGTCGGGATGTTGCGTGCCTCCTCAGGTACGAAGATGATCATGTATGCCATGACCATAAGATCCGCATTCAGCGACCGCATCTCGTCAAGGACCGCCTGGTCCTTGTAGTTCGGCGGCTGGAACAGCGGCAGCCCATGCTCTAGCGCACATTCCTTGATCGGGTCGGCCGGACGCCCCTCTTTGTCGGGCGCGGTATAGACCCCGACCACCTCGTCCTTGCCCGCTTCGAGGATTGCCTCCAGCGCCGCGCGGCCAAAAGCCTGCTGTCCGTTCACGATCAGGCGCATGACGCCTCCCCTCTCTGTCCAATCTGCGCGGGCAGCCCGCGCCCGGATTTCATCGATGTGTCACTCGGCGGCGATCTTCAAGTCGCCCACCGCGCCGGACTCGCCGATTTGCGCGATCTCTTCACCCGAATAGCCCAGCACGTCGCGCAGGATCTCCTCTGTATGCTCGCCCAGCAACGGTGAGCGCACCACATCGGACGGGCTGTCGCTCAGCTTGATCGGGTTGCCCACGGTCAAATAAGGCCCGCGTTCCGGATGGTCGACCTCGACCACGGTGCCGGTCGCGCGCAAGCCCTCATCCTCGGCGATCTCCTTCATGCTGAGGATCGGGCCGACGGGGATGTCATGCGGGTTGCAGATGTCCATGACCTCGAATTTGGTCTTGGTCATGGTCCACTCCTCGATCCGCCCGAAGATCTCGTTCAGCTTGTCGAGCCGCTCGGGCGGGGTCGCATAGCCTTCCTTGGTCTTCCAGTCCGGCTCGCCGATCACGTCGCAGATCTTCTCCCAAACGGCAGCCTGGGTAATGAAGTAGGTATAGGCGTTGGGATCGGTCTCCCACCCCTTGCACTTGAGGATACGTCCGGGCTGACCGCCGCCGCTGTCATTTCCGGCGCGCGGCGTTGCGTCGCCAAATGGAATCCCCTCACCGAACTGAGAATACTCCTTCAGCGGCCCCGCATCCAGGCGCTGCTGGTCGCGCAGCTTGACCCGGCAGAGGTTTAACACCCCGTCCTGCATCGCCGCCAGAACCTTTTGCCCCCGCCCGGTCTTCTCGCGTTGGAAGAGGGCAGCGACGATCCCCAGTGCCAGATGCAGGCCCGTCCCCGAGTCGCCGATCTGTGCCCCGGTCACCATCGGTAGGCCGTCGAGATCCCCGGTGGTCGAGGCCGATCCGCCGGCGCACTGCGCCACGTTCTCGTAGACCTTGCAGTCCTCATACTTGCCGGGCCCGAACCCCTTAACCGACGCCATGATCATGCGTGGGTTGATCTCCTGGATCCGCTCCCAGCCGAAGCCCATGCGGTCGAGCGCGCCCGGGGCAAAATTCTCGACCAGCACATCGCATTCCCGGATCAGCCGGGTCAGCACCTGCTTGCCGGTTTCGTTTTTCGAATTGAGCTCGATCGAACGCTTGTTGTGGTTCAGCATCGTGAAATAGAGGCTGTCGGCGCCGGGCACGTCGACAAGCTGTTTGCGGGTCGCGTCGCCAACGCCGGGCCGCTCGACCTTTATCACGTCGGCGCCGAACCAAGCCAGTAGCTGGGTGCAGGTGGGGCCGGATTGCACATGAGTGAAGTCCAGGATCCGGACGCCTTCGAGTGCTTTCATCTGTCTTTTCTCCGTCATGTCCCGGACTTGGTCCGGGACCTCCTTGAGTTCACCAACGAGCGACCTCTCAGGGCGGCCCTATTTCTTCTTCACCACGCTCTGCGGGTTGAGGTTGCCAATCCGGCCGGACTCGGTCCCGGCCTCCGGGTCGATGATGGCGTTGACCAGCGTCGGCTTGCCCGATGCGATCGCCTCGCGCACCGCGCGCTCCAGATCGTCCGGCGAATGGGCGGTCACGCCCTCGCCGCCGAATGCCTGCATCATCAGGTCGTATTTCGAGTCGCGCACGAAGACCGTGGTGCCCGGGTCGCGCCCTGTCGGGTCGGTGTCCGTGCCCCGATAGATGCCGGAATTATTGAAGACCACCACGCAGACCGGCAGGTTGTAGCGGCAGATGGTTTCGACCTCCATGCCGGAGAAGCCAAAGGCACTGTCGCCCTCGACCGCGATCACCGGATGGCCGGTTTCGACCGCCGCCGCGATTGCAGTGCCCATGCCGATCCCCATCACGCCCCAGGTACCCACATCCAGCCGCTTGCGGGGCTTCGCCATATCGATGACCGAGCGCGCGAAGTCGAGCGTATTCGCGCCCTCGTTGACCAGGATCGCATCCGGGTGGTCCGCCATCACGTTTTTCAACCGCCCCAGTGCCCCGTGGAAATCCATCGGCACGTTGTTGTTCTGAAGCCGTGGCGCCATCTTGGCGACATTTGCCTCGACCTTGGCGCGGATCGCGCCTAGCCAGTCCTCCGACGGCTTATTCCATCCGTCCATTCCGTCCAGAAGGTCCGCCAGACAGCTCTGGATATCACCGACTAGGGGCGCGTCGATGGGTTGATTGCTGTCCATCTCCTTCGGGTCGATGTCGATGTGGATGAACTTCTTCGAGTGCGGCGCGCCCCACTGCTTGCCTTTGCCGTGGCTGAGGAGCCAGTTCAGCCGCGCGCCGACCAGCATGACGCAATCAGATTCCTTCAGCGCCAGCGACCGCGCGGCGCCGGCATATTGTGGGTGATTGTCCGGCAGCAGGCCCTTGGCCATGGACATCGCGATATACGGAATGCCACTGGTCTCGACGAAGCGGCGCACCAGGTCGTCGCATTGCGCGTAGGCCGCGCCCTTGCCTAGAATGATCAGCGGCCGCTGGGCACGTTTCAGGTAGTGTAGCGCACGCTCGATTGCATGGACGGCCGGGCGCTGTTCAGGGGCCGGATCGACGACCTTGATCAGCGACCTCTCGCCGTCGATCGCGTCGATGGCTTGGCCGAGCAGACTGGCCGGCAGATCCAGATAAACCCCGCCTGGGCGGCCCGAGACTGCGGCGCGGATCGCGCGTGCGATGCCGACGCCGATATCTTCGGCATGGAGGATCCGATACGCCGCCTTGCAAAGCGGCTTGGCGATGGCGAGCTGGTCCATCTCCTCGTAATCGCCCTGCTGCAGGTCAACGATTTCGCGCTCGGAACTCCCTGAGATCAGGATCATCGGCCAGCAATTCGTGGTGGCATGTGCCAGCGAGACCAGTCCGTTCAGAAAACCCGGCGCCGAGACGGTCAGGCAGATCCCTGGCTTCTTGGTTAAAAAGCCCGCGATGGCCGCAGCGTTGCCGGCGTTCGACTCGTGTCGAAACGAGATCACCCGCAGCCCTTCGGCCTGCATCATGCGGCCGAGATCGGTAACCGGGATCCCAGGCACGTGGTAGATATTCTCGATGCCGTTCAGCTTCAGCGCGTCGATGACCAGGTGGAAGCCGTCGGTGAGTTCGCGCTCTTCGGCATCAAATCTCTCGGCGGTGGCGGACATACTCATCTCTCCTGAAATCTTCAGTCTAGGCGCGGATCAGTGATTTGAGGCCTCGGCGGGGCCGAGGAGGAATTTCCAGCTTCGCCGGATGTAGTCATGCAAGCGGAACGTGTGCTCACGCACCAGGTCCGAGGCCAGCTCGGCATCTCGGTCCTCGATCGCCTCGATGATGTTCATATGATCGACCACCGAGCGGTCGGTGCGCGAGCCGTCGCTCAGCGCCTTGCGCCGAACTGCTTTCAGGTGGGTGAACAGGCCTCGTGCGATCTCTTCGAGCATTTGGCACTTCGAAAGGCCGAGGACGCATTGGTGGAAGTCGATATTGGCCTCGGAATACTCGCTCAGCCGCGCCCTGGCGTTGTCCTTGGTGAATTGGGTTCCGATCTTGCGCAACTGGGCGATCTCGGCGTCGGACGCGCGCTCGCAGGCAAGCCGCGCAGCCATGGATTCCAGCGCGGCCCAGACCGTGATCATTTCCAGAATCTCATCCAGGCTCTTACGCTTGATGAAGACGCCGCGCCTTGGCGCGATCTCGACAAAGCCCTCCTGTTCGAGGCGCATGATCGCCTCGCGGATCGGGGTCCGGCTGATGCCCAGGCGGTCGGCAAGAGTGCGCTCGTCCATACGCAGGTTGGTTTCGGGCTCGTAGATGTCCAGATCCATGATGCTGGTCTTCAGCACGTCGTAGATGTGCTCCTTCAAGCTGAAGGAGCCGTCCACCGGCTTCAGATCGAGCGTTTTGCCCAAGGGATCCTCCCCGCAGGGTCATGCGCGGATTGGGTTCCGCTTCTCCCAACGTGGGTTCGTGGTATACCATGAACCAAGCGAGTCGCAACCGCGTTCAGGCGGCGAAGTTCCAGCCAACGGAAATGTTCGGATTCACTCCGTCGCCATGCTAGTGAGGCCGCGGCAGGGACGAATCTGATCGGCCCAGAATCGGGCGAGCCCAGGCGGCAGGCATGAACAAGGCGACGGCCATCACCCCGATGATGGCGCAATACCTCAAGATCAAGGCGGATCACGCGGACGCCCTGCTTTTTTACCGCATGGGCGACTTCTACGAGCTGTTTTTCGACGACGCGGTGCAGGCGGCGGCCGCGCTGGACATCGCGCTGACCAAGCGGGGCAAGCATCTGGGCGACGACATCCAGATGTGCGGGGTGCCGGTGCATTCCGCCGAGAGCTATCTGTTGATGCTGATCCGCAAAGGTTTCCGGGTGGCGGTGTGCGAGCAGACCGAGGATCCGGCCGAAGCGAAGAAGCGCGGCTCGAAGGCGGTGGTCAACCGCGAGGTGGTGCGCCTGGTCACGCCCGGCACGTTGACCGAGGAGACGCTGCTCGATGCGCGGCGTCACAACTACCTGGCCGCCTGGGCCGAGGTGCGCGGCGCGGGCGCGCTTGCCTGGGTCGATGTCTCGACCGGCGACATGGCTGTGACCGGGACGCCACGCGCCGCGCTGGGGCCCGGACTGGCGCGGATCGCGCCCCGCGAGGTGCTGGTGCTCGAGACCGCTTTCGAGGATCCAGCCCTGATGGCCCAGATCGAAGAGGCGGGCGCCGTGGCGACGCCGCTTGCCGCCGCCAGCTTCGACTCCGCGGCCGCCGAGGCTCGGCTGAAGGCGCTCTTCCGGGTCGCGGCACTGGACGCCTTCGGCACGTTCGAGCGGCCTGAACTGGCGGCGCTGGGCGCGATCGCCGACTATATCGAACTGACCCAGAAGGGCCGGTTGCCAATGCTGCGCCCGCCTCGGCGCGAGGCCGTCGGCGGCGTCATGCGGATCGATGCGGCGACCCGGCGGAACCTGGAATTGACCCGATCACTCAGCGGCACCCGCGAAGGCGCGCTCCTGGCATCGATTGACCGGACATTGACCGGGGCGGGGGCGCGGCTGCTCGAGACCCGGATAGCCGCGCCGCTGACCGGCGTTACCGAGATCAACCAAAGGCTGGACGCAGTAGCCCACTTGGTTGCGGAACGGGCTCTGTCGCAGGGCTTGCGCGAGCGCCTGGCGCAGGTGCCCGAGGTCGAGCGGGCCCTGACCCGTTTGGCGCTCGATCGCGGTGGTCCGCGCGATCTGGGCGCCATCCGCGCCGGACTGGCCCAGGCGGGTGAGATCGCTGAGTTGCTTGAAGGTGATCTGCCCGCTGCGTTGACGGAAGCAACGAAGGATTTGCAGGGTCACGACGGCCTGGTCGCGCATCTTGATGATGCTCTGGTCGTTGAGCCGCCGATCCTGGCCCGCGACGGCGGCTTCGTCGCCGAGGGCTTTGATGCGGACCTGGACGAAGCTCGTAAGCTACGTGACGAAGGCCGGGGCGTGATCGCGGGGATGCAAGCGGATTATGCGGCCGAGACCGGGATCGAGGCGCTGAAGATCCGCCACAACAATGTGCTGGGCTATTTCATCGAAGTGACGGCCCGGCACGCCGATAAAATGTTGGCCCCACCCGTGAGCCAGACCTTCATCCACCGCCAGACGCTGGCCAATGCGGTCAGGTTCACAACCGTGCCGTTGTCCGAGCTTGAAAGCCGGATCGTCAATGCGGGTGGACGCGCGCTGGAGATCGAAAAGCGAATATTCGGGGACCTTCGCACTGCCGTCCTGGCCGAGCAGGCTCGGATCGCCGCCACGGCCCGGGCGCTGGCCGCGCTGGACGTGGCCGCCGCCAATGCGGCGTTGGCGGTCGAGGAGGGTTGGAGCCGGCCGGTTCTCGAGGACGGCCGGGCCTTCGACGTCACTGCCGGGCGCCATCCGGTGGTCGAGCAGGCGCTGAGGCGCCAGGGCGAGAGCTTCGTCGCCAATAGCTGCGATCTGAGCGCCTCAAATGCCGGCCCCGCCCCGGTCTGGTTGCTGACCGGCCCGAACATGGCGGGCAAGTCGACGTTCCTGCGCCAGAACGCGCTGATCGCGATCCTGGCGCAGTCCGGGGCTTACGTCCCGGCCCAAGCGGCGCGGATCGGCGTCGTTGACCAGCTTTTCAGCCGCGTCGGCGCGGCGGATGACCTGGCGCGCGGGCGCTCGACTTTCATGGTCGAAATGGTCGAGACCGCGGCGATCCTGAACCAGGCAGGCCCCAATGCCCTTGTGATCTTGGACGAGATCGGGCGCGGCACTGCCACCTATGATGGACTGTCGATCGCCTGGGCGGTCTTGGAGCACCTGCACGAGGTCAATCAATGCCGAGGCCTCTTCGCCACCCATTACCACGAGCTGACTGCCCTGGCCGAAAAGCTGGAACATCTTCACCCGGCGGCGGTCGCAGTGCGTGAATGGGAGGGCGCGGTGATCTTCCTCCATGAGGTGCGCCCCGGCGCCGCCGACCGCTCATACGGGGTTCAGGTCGCGCAACTCGCCGGCCTGCCGGAAAGCGTGACGGCGCGGGCCCGCGAGGTATTGGAGAAACTGGAAGCGGATGAACGGGAGGGTGGGACGGCGGCACTCGCTGATGCCCTGCCGCTTTTTCAAGCACGGGCACCTCAAGCTGTGCCAGCGGCCAGGTCATCGGTGGTGGAAGATCGCCTCAGCGAAATTGTGCCCGATCAGCTTACCCCACGCGCGGCGTTGGATCTGGTCTACGAGTTGCGGGAACTGCTGAATAGCAGCGGGCGCGACTAGCGCCGGGTTCGACCGAAATTGGGTTGAAATCAGCTTTAGATGCAATCAGGGCGCGCTGGCGCGCGCCCTGATCCGGTTTCAGCTTGGTCCGCGCTAGATCGTCGCCGCCAGATCCGCCGCCGCCGTTCCGTGATTTGCCTCCAGCCGCTGGCGCATCTTGCGAAGTGCCTGGGCTTCTAGCTGGCGGACGCGCTCCTTCGAGAGCTTCAGTTTCTCTCCCAGGCTTTCCAGCGTTTCCGGCTGTTCGACCAGCTTGCGCGCCTCGATGATCATCCGCTCGCGGTCGGTCAGGGCGTCGAAGGCCTCGGTCAGCCAGCCACGGGCCCGGTCGAGATCCGAATTGCGCGACACCGTCTCCTCGGCCTGGGGGCCGTCATCCTCGAGTGTTTCGACCCATTCGCGGCCTTCTTCGCCGGCCTGGGTGGCATTCAACGAGAAATCGGCGCCCGACAGCCGGGCATCCATCATGTCTACATCGCGCAGCGGCACGCCCAATTCCTTGGCGATCTCGGCGCGGATCTCGTATGCTGTCGGATCCTGGCCTTCCAATCCCATCTCGGCTTCGATCTTCGCGCGCACGCGGCGCATGTTGAAGAAAAGCGACTTCTGCGCCGAGGTCGAGCCGGTGCGCACCATCGACCAGTTACGCATGACGTAGTCCTGAATCGAGGCCTTGATCCACCAGACCGCATAGGTCGAGAAGCGCACACCGCGATCGGGATCGAATTTCGAGGCTGCCTTCATCAGACCGACGCCCGCCTCCTGGATCAGGTCGTTCATCGGTGCCCCATAGCGGCGGTATTTCGCCGCCATGGCGATGGCGAGCCTCAGATAGGCGGTGACCAGACGGTGCAGCGCCTGCTCATTGCCTTCGTCGCGCCAGGCACGTGCCAGGGCAACCTCGGTTTCGGCGTCCAGTAGTTCAGCGGACATCGCCTGCCGGGTGACGTCCGAGCCGCTGTTGGGGATGAAATGCGTTCCCATGGCGTTTTCTCCTCGCCGCGTGAATGTACGGCACCTTTTCTACGATCTACGCTGACATGGTCGGATCGGATCACACCAGCAATATCCTGTCACAGGGACGTGACGCTTCGTTGTGTTCGCCCTCACACGGCCTCGGCATATTCGCCGCGTGCTGGGTAGTTCTTCTCGATTGCGAAATCGAGCGCACCCAACAGCTCGCGAAAGTGCGGCCGGACAAAGGGCATGGTTTGGACCGAGGCGTAATAAAGTGTCTTGTCTGCGTTGATCATGAAGAGACCCGGCTCGGAGAAGAGCGCCGGCTCCTCGATCCCGATCGACGTCTTGCCGCGGCCGGTCGAGATATAAAGTCCCCATTCCTTGGCCTTGGCCAATGACAGGCCATAGCCGATGCGAAGTGCCTGGCCAGGCATTTTCTCGGCCATCCCGCGGGCCCTTTCCTGATCGTCCGAACTGATCGCGATCGACCCGACGCCACGATCGGCGAACGCAGGCACCAGTTTCTCGAACTCGGCCAAATAGGTCGCGCAGATCGGACAATGGAGCCCGCGATAGAAGCAGACCACCGTGCCACGCTCGCTGGTCTCCGACGCCACGTCGAAGGTTCCGTGGTCCAGCGTTTCGACCGTCAGGTCTGGAACTTCTCGGCGGGGCATCAGCATTTCCGACTCTCCTGAGGCGCGGTTGCATTTGTGCTTCGGTTTTCTCTTGATTAATGAGTAGCAGGGTTTAAAATCCGGAAAAACCAGAAAACCTGATCATAACACCCAAACTGGAAGGATCAAGCTATGGGCGATTGTGACCGCCTGGAAGCCTTACTCAGCCGTTTCGAGATGCGCGTGACCCCGGCGCCGGCGGGCGACGGCAACCTGGCGATTCTGGGCTGCCCGGCGACAGGCGAGCCCACCACGGCGGTTTTCGCCCCACGAGCCGAGGCGCGCTGCTGCAATGGCGAGCCGCTTCTGGTTTCGGCCCATGCGCAATGGGGCGGCGAGGGCAATCCGCTGCTAAGCGCCCTGCCGGCACAGATTTGCTACGATGTTGGCAATGACGACGAGATGACACTGCTGCTGCGCCTGTTCAAGGCCGAGGCCGAGGGCCGCCATTGCGGCGTCCGCCCGGTGCTCAGTAGGCTGGGCGAGGTATTGGTGATCAAGCTCCTGCGCGGCGAGATCGAGCGTGGGGCGACCCAGCCTGGGTTGGTCGCCGGGCTGGCTGATCCGCGCCTTGCCCAAGCGATTGTGGCGATCCATGAAAGCCCTGGCCGGGCTTGGCGCAACGATGATCTTGCGGCGGTGGCCGGCATGTCGCTCAGCCGCTTCGCCGAGAGTTTCCTGAACGTGGTCGGCGAGACGCCGCAATCCTATCTGCGCCGGTGGCGCATGACGCTCGCGCGCCAGGACATCGAGCGGGGCGAGCGGGTGCAGACAGTGGCCCGGCGCTATGGCTATGGCAGCCCCGAGGCGCTGAGCCGTGCATTCTCCCGCCAGTTCGACAAGAATCCCCTGGCGCTTCGCCGGGAAGCGGCGTTGGCGTGATCAACAAATAGAAAAACCCCGGGGCGCGGTCGGCCCCGGGGCTTTATTTCTCACAATTCGCGCCGGTCAGTGCACCAGGCGATAGCGCCAAGCCAACGGACCCTCGGCATCGCCGACACAGCCGGTGCCGATGTCGTTGTTGGCGGTCAGGCGGATGTTGTGCCCCGCCGAGATGTTGAGGTCGTCGGCGGTCTGACCCGCGGACAACTCGACATCGCCGCGTGCGACGATCCGCAAGCCGTCGATGGCGCCAGCCGCAGAGATGTGCACCGAGGCGGCAGAGTAAAGGCCCACATTTCCGCCCGGGGCGCAATTGTCATTGGCGCCGAAGGTGACGTTGGACGGGAAGTGGATCACCGCCTTCTCGTAGCCCTTCGAGCCGCCGCCGATCGCCGATGTGGCGAGCAGAGAGCCCTCGATGACCATGTTGGAGTGACCGTTGATCCGGCACTGCGAGATGATCGCCACGCCTTGGAGCACCGGCTGGATCGCCGGGTCGGGCAGCTTCAGCACATCCATCGGGTCGCTGCAGGTGAAGTTGTAGACATTACCTGGCTGCATGACCTCGACATACTCATACGCCGTTATCGGACCCGGCGGAAGCGGCAGCCCAGTGACCGGGTCATACTCGACCGGAGGCGGGATATCGATGCAGGCCGAGCAGTTGCTGAGATCGATCTGATTGTACGGCGGGAAGATAGTGTTTCCTTCTCCGTCTACACCATAGAGATCGCCAGGCAGATATTCCGTTGACGTCGGATCCTGCATGCCAGTGATGAACTCGTCGATCGAGAAAGCCTCCGCCGGCATCAAATTGCCCTCGGTGATCCGGCCCGGCGTGCAGAGACCCTCGTTCGAGCAGATGGTCGGCCGGTCGATCATCATTTCTTCGTCCGGCATGCTGATCTGCACGTCGTCATAGATCGTGCCGTTGTTCTGGATTTCGACCGCGTAATCGTGGGCCGGGTCCTCGATCAGATTCTCGCCGTGCACGCAGGTATTGCGCAGCACGTTGTTCGAGGTCAGGTCGACCCGGTTGCCTGCGATCAGCGCATTACCGCGCAGCAAGCAGTCCGGATAGAACCGCGTCGCGATCGTGATCGCGTTCACGTCCCACTCGACGAGGCCAATAATCCGCAGGAAGTTCGTCGCCAGCGGGTTCTCATTCCCGCTCGCCCGGCGCGCGGTCACCATCGCCGCGTTCGGCTCGACGCCACCCGGCGCGAAGTTGCGGGGTGAAATCGTCCAAGTCCCGAAGACGACTTCACCCGACCGCACCACTGTGCCGTGGGTATTCTGCAGCATGTTGTCTTGGGAATAACTTACCGCCTGCTGGCGCCCGTCAGCTTCGTTGGGCAACGACATCACCGCTGCGAGCGCCGCGGCATCCGCGGTCGACTGCAGCAGCGACTGCGTGCGGTAGCCGTCGGTCATATCGACCGCCAGCCCGCCAATCGCCACATAGAGTGAGAACCAAACCAGCGACCAAACCGTATAGGCGCCACTTTCATCATTGATGAAGTCACGGATTCGCGCTGACAGCATGACACTCTCCTATAGCAACACAAACTATGCGCCGGTCTCCCCCAGCCGACGGACTGCCCGTGGCGGCCCTGCCAACGCGTTTCTAAGTCTACAGGATACGCCAATTTTTCGCCATAATCGTGCCCCGGTTGAAACGGGAATTGGGATTTCCCGCAAGTCATTCCGGCAATTCACTGATTCTGCGATAATTTCCGGGCGCGCTGTTGACCTGGAAACTAGGTAAGTGGCGCTGAAAACACGGATTTCTTCCCCGGTGGTTGAGTTTCAAAACAAAATTTATCCACAAGGTTGTGCAGACTGATTCTCTGCATTTTCACTCAGTCGCGACCGTGATCTTGGCGCCCGATGGCGCGGGGTCGGCTGGCTAACTCGGCCGCGAAGCCGGTTGCCCGCGGCCTCGACGAGGAAGCTGGCACTTGCCACCGTTCCCTTGACCGGACCCCGCGCAATCGCGCAAATGGCGCCGGTTCAAAGCCAAGGGAGGGAGCCTCGCATGAGCGGCACAGCTACGATGAAACTCTTGATCCTGCCGGGGGATGGGATCGGCGCCGAGGTCATGGCCGAAGTGCGCAAGGTCGTGGATTGGTTCGCCAACAATCGGGGCCTGGAATTCGATGTCTCCGAGGATCTGGTAGGGGGGGCCGCATACGATGCCCATGGCGTGCCGCTGGCCGACGAGACCATGGCGAAGGCGCGGGCGGTCGACGCCGTGCTGCTCGGCGCGGTCGGCGGCCCGAAATACGACGATCTGGATTTCTCGCTTAAGCCCGAGCGGGGTCTGCTGCGCCTGCGCAAGGAAATGGACCTCTACGCCAACCTGCGCCCGGCGCAGTGTTTCGACGCACTGGCGGACTATTCGTCGCTGAAGCGCGAGGTCGTGGCTGGGCTCGACATCATGATCGTGCGCGAGCTGACAAGCGGAATGTATTTCGGCGAGCCGCGCGGCATCACCGAACTCAACGACGGCACGCGGGTCGGCATCAACACCCACCGCTACACTACCGAGGAGATCCGCCGGGTCGCGCGCTCGGCCTTCGAGCTGGCGCGCAAGCGCCAGAACCGGGTCTGCTCGATGGAGAAGGCCAACGTCATGGAGGCGGGAATTCTGTGGCGCGAGGAAGTGGAGCATGTTCACGCCGAGGAATACCCGGACGTCGAGCTTTCCCACATGTATGCGGACAATGGCGCGATGCAGTTGGTGCGTGCGCCGAAGCAGTTCGATGTGATCGTGACCGATAACCTTTTCGGCGACATCCTCAGCGATTGCGCCGCGATGCTGACGGGCTCACTCGGCATGTTGCCCTCGGCCTCGCTTGGCGCACCGATGGAAAACGGACGGCCCAAGGCGCTCTACGAGCCCGTCCACGGCTCGGCGCCCGACATCGCCGGCCAGGGTAAGGCGAACCCGATCGCCTGCATCCTCAGCTTTGCCATGGCGCTGCGCTATTCCTTCGATTTGGGGGATGAGGCCGACATGGTGGAAGGCGCGGTCGAGGATGTGCTGGCCAAGGGCATCCGCACCGCCGATCTGGGTCAGGCCGATAGTGGCGAGACAGTCTCGACCAGCGGCATGGGCGACGCGATCCTCGAGGCGCTGGCGTCGCGCGCCTGAGGGGGCGACCCGGATGTGGCCTGATTTCACCTTTCTCGATTTCGTCGGGATCATCGGCTCGCTGACGATTTGCGCGGCCTATCTGGCCGTCTCGCTCAAGCGCGTCGATCCGGAAGGGTTTCGCTACCACGTCGCCAACGGGGCGGGGTCGATCCTTTTGCTGATCTCGCTCTACTTCCGGCCCAATCCGGGGGCAATCCTGATCGAGGCTCTGTGGCTGGCGATTGCCAGCTTCGGTATCCTGCGCGCGGTCTCGCGGCGTTAGGCTAGCGCGGCAGGGCCACGTCGACCTTGGCCCCACCCCATCCGTGCACGCTGTCATGGCTTTCGACCGTGACGGATCCCACGCCATCGGGGATCGCGACACCGGAGAGCGACCGGGTGAATGGCTGCTCGTCCACATGGGGGTGGTATAGGGTCCGGGTGCCGTAGGCCGTGCCGTCCGGGCCCACCACCCGCCAGGCATCCGCATAGTGGTCCCAGCCTGTATCGGCGTGCTGGACGGTAACATCGAAGCTGAAGGCTCCGCCCGAGGCGCGGACCTTCACCTCGAGCACGTCGGCCTTGTCGGCGAGTGCGGGCGACGCTGCGAGGGCGAGGGCGGTCAGGGTGGCGATTAGGCGCATGGAAGTCCTCCAAATCTGAGGTTTACCGAACATTAACCGAACCGGCCCCTTTGTTGCTGTGAATTTTCATCAACTCGAAGGGAGCGGATGGTCAGCCGGGCCCACACCGTGGCGTTTCTGGGCGTCGAGGCCAAACCGGTCGAGGTGCAGTGCGCCCTGACCCCGGGCCTGACCGCCTTCAACTTGGTTGGCTTGCCCGACAAGGCGGTCAGCGAGTCGCGTGAGCGAGTACGCGCGGCGCTGACCGCGATTGGGCTCGCCATGCCGCCGCAGCGAATCACGGTAAACCTGTCGCCAGCCGACCTGCCGAAGGCGGGCTCGCACTATGACCTGCCAATTGCGCTCGCGCTGATGGCCGCGCTCGACCTGGTGCCGGGCGAGGAGATCGAGAACAACGTCGCGCTGGGCGAGCTCAGCCTTGATGGTGAAATTCGTGCAGTCCAAGGCGCGCTGCCCTCGGCGATCGCTGCGGCCGGACAGGGCAAAGGGCTGATCTGCCCCGAGGCCTGCGGGCGCGAGGCCGCCTGGGTGGGGGCGGCCGAGGTCCTGGCGCCGCCGAGCCTGATCGACCTGGTGAACCATTTCGCTGGCAGAAAGGCCCTGACCCCGCCCGAGCCCGGCCCGGTCTCGACCCGGCGTTCGGCGGCCGACCTGATCGACGTCAAGGGGCAGGAGAGCGCGCGGCGCGCGCTCGAGGTCGCTGCCGCCGGGGGTCACCACATCCTGATGGTGGGCGAGCCGGGATCGGGCAAGTCGATGCTGGCCTCGCGCCTGACCGGGATCATGCCGCCTCTCAGCCCCGAGGAAGCCCTGGAAGTTTCGACCATCTACTCGCTTGCCGCCCAACCGGGCGACGGCACGATCTTCAAAGAACGGCCGTACCACTCCGCTTCGATGCCGGCGATGATCGGCGGTGGGCGCGATGCGAAGCCAGGCGAGATTTCGCTGGCGCACCGCGGGGTTCTGTTCCTGGACGAGTTGCCGGAGTTTTCGCGCCCCGTGCTGGAATCGCTCCGCCAACCGGTCGAGACAGGCGAGGTGGTGGTCAGCCGCGCCACCGCCCATGTGAAATACCCCGCGCGGTTTCTGCTGGCGGCGGCGATGAACCCCTGCCGCTGGGGTTATCTGGGCGACGCATCCCGCGCCTGCTCGCGGGCGCCGAAATGCGGCGCGGACTATGCTGCCCGGTTGTCCGGCCCGTTGATCGACCACTTCGACATCCGCATCGAGGTTCCGCCGGTGACCCCGGACATGCTCAGCCTGCCCCCTCATGGAGAAATCTCGGCCAAGATCAGCCACCGCGTCTTCGAGGCCCGCGCCGCCCAGGCGGACCGGATGAACGGCACGCGCCTGATCAATGGCGAGTTGGAAGGCGAGGTCTTGGACCGCGTCGCCACACCCGACGCCCCGGGTCAGGAGGTGCTGCGGGCAGCGGCGGAGAAACTGCGCTTCACCGCGCGCGGCTATCACCGGGTGTTGCGTCTGGCCCGGACGCTGGCCGACCTGGAAGGATCGGACGCCGTGCGCAAGGTCCATGTGGCCGAGGCGGTGGGGTATCGGCGAGCATTGGGGTGAACGGTTTGGTGGTGGTCGTTTGTGAAAGGTAGAACGGGCGATCTTGTCCACCCTTCCGGATGTGACATCGGGACATTCCTGAGTCTATTCCCATTGGGCGAAAAACCGGCTAAACCCCGCCCCCTCAACGGACCCATGATCAAGGACTTGGGAGATGGGCTACAAGGTCGCCGTCGTGGGCGCCACGGGTAATGTGGGCCGCGAAATGCTGAACATCCTGGCTGAACGCCAGTTCCCCGCGGATGAGGTGGTCGCGCTTGCTTCACGCAAGTCGCTGGGCGCAGAATGCAGCTATGGCGACAAGACCCTTAAGACCAAGGATCTGGACACCTACGATTTTGCCGGCACCGATATCGCGCTTTTCGCCATCGGTTCGGGGCCGACCAAGACCTATGGGCCGAAGGCCGCCAAGGCGGGCTGTGTGGTGATCGACAACTCGTCCTTGTACCGCTACGAGCCCGACATTCCGCTGATCGTGCCGGAGGTGAACCCGGAGGCGGTCGAGGGCATGCACAAGCGTAACATCATCGCCAATCCGAACTGCTCGACCGCGCAGATGGTGGTGGCGTTGAAGCCTCTGCATGACCGGGCCCGGATCAAGCGCGTGGTTGTTTCGACATATCAATCCGTCTCCGGCGCCGGCAAGGCGGGGATGGACGAGCTTTGGGATCAGACCAAGGGGCTCTACGTGCCTGGCCAGGAGGTCGAGCCCGCCAAGTTCCAGAAGCAGATCGCCTTCAATGTCATTCCTCAGATCGACGTCTTCATGGATGATGGCTCGACCAAGGAAGAGTGGAAGATGGTGGTCGAGACCAAGAAGATCGTCGACAAAGCGATCAAGGTGCATGCGACCTGCGTGCGGGTGCCGGTCTTCGTCGGCCATTCGGAGGCCGTGAACGTCGAGTTCGGGGATCCGCTTTCGGCGGACGAGGCACGCGAGATCCTACGCGAGGCGCCCGGCATCATGGTGGTCGACAAACGCGAGGACGGGGGGTATGCGACCCCGGTCGACTGCGTCGGCGACTACGCCACCTTCATCAGCCGCATCCGCGACGACATCACCGCCGAAAATGCGATATCGTTCTGGTGCGTCAGTGACAACCTACGCAAGGGCGCGGCGCTGAATGCCGTGCAGATCGCGGAACTGGTCGGGCGGCGCTGCCTGCAAAAGGCCTGACAGGCCAGACCCTTGACCTGAACTGGCTCTCGTGGTCAATTTGCGTGGAACGCACGTTCCACGCGAGGCACGCATGCCTTTCGAAAGACAGTTTGACAGCGACACCGCGCTCGAGAACGCCATGCAGGCGTTCTGGGCCAGGGGCTACGAGGCGACCTCGATGCAGGACCTGGTGGATTGCATGGGGGTCGGGCGCGGCTCGCTTTACGCGGCGTTCGGGGGCAAGCGGTCTCTCTTCCTGAAGGCGCTAGCGCGCTATGACGAGTTTCACCGAAGCCGCTGGACCGACCGTCTGGCCGGTGGCCCCAGCCCAAGGGGAGCGATTTTAGCCGCCTTCGATGACGTCGCCGAGGCGGCGATGGACGGGACGCGCAAGGGCTGCCTGTTGGTCAACACCGCGCTCGAGATGGCACCGCACGATCCGGAAGTCGCGGCGGCCGTGGACGCGGCCCTCGCCCAGATGGAGGATTTCTTCCGCCAGATGATCCGCGCGGGTCAGGAGGCGGGTGAGATCGGCGGCCAGATCGATGCCGACGAGACCGCCGGCGCCCTGCTTGCCCTATTGGCGGGTATGCGCGTTCTGGCGCGCGGCCGGCCCGACCCGGCGGTGCTGTGCGCGGTCTGCCGGCATGCGGATAACATTCTGATATAAAAGCAAAAAAAATTTCATAGATTTGGAACGATCAGTCAAAACAGGGAGGAAACGATGACTGTCTCTTACGTGGAACGCGACCAAGCGAATGCCGACACCGCGGCCTTCTACGACAAGGCCGAGGACCGGTTCAAAGCCCTGCTCAACATCTTCAAGGTTTTCGGTCACGTGCCGGAATACGGCAACGTCTTCACCGAGATGATCATGGCGATCCTGAAGGATGGCGAGTTGGATTGGCTGACCAAGGAGCTTTTGATCCTCAAGGCAACCCAACGCAATGATTGCCAATACTGCGTCATTCAACACGAGCGGCTGTGCGACATGCTGGGCATGCCCGCCGAAAAGGTCGCCGATCTCGACGATGACAAATACAAGACCAGCCCGCACTTCTCCGAGGGCGAGCGCGCGCTATTGGATTTCTGCGTCCAGATCGGTGTCGATGCGAACCGGGTGCCGAAGGAGCTGTGGGATCGGCTGCACGCCCACTGGACCGAGGCCCAAATCGTCGATGCGGCCTTCGTGATCACCACCTATATCGCGGTCTCGAAATTCGGCGACGCTTTGGGTGTCGAGTTGGAGCCGATGTTCGATGGGGTCAAACCGGTTCTCACAATCAACCACTGAGCGGAGATTGCGATGGCGCGGATCGAAGTGTTCACCGGACCCGATTGTGCCTATTGCGAAGCGGCGAAGGCACTTCTGAACGAAAGGGAAATCGCCTTCACCGAGCGCAACATCAGCGACCCGGCTATGCTCGACGAGTTCCGAACCCGTCTACCGCGGGTCCGGGCGATTCCGCAGATATTTGCCGATGGCACCCATATCGGCGGGCTGGAAGACCTGTGCCTTCACCTGGCCGATGGGCGGCTGGGGCGCTGATGCCCTCAGCCGCGCCTCGCGCCCCAGCGGTGTCTACTCAGTTTCCGGTCGCTGGTTGCCAGGCAGTATCGCCGCTCAGCTTGTAGGCCCACGGCAAACCGGCATTGCGCCAGCCGTTCAGCTCGCGCTGTCCGGTCTGCGGATTCTTGTCGCCCTCGAAGCCCTCGACCAGGTTCCAGACATTTGTGTAGCCGGCATCGACCAATTGGTGCGCGGCCCGAGCCGAGCGCCCGCCAGACCGGCAGATCACAAAGACGGGGTCACGGTTCGTGCGCCCGGCATGCGCGACCGCCGCATCGACTTCATCCAAGAATTCCGGGTTCTCGACCATCACATACCGACCGCGCTCGGCGTCGAACCGATGCGTTGCAAGAAGGATGGGGATGTTCGCGTCCATGCCGTCGGGATGGCCGATAAAGGCGACCTCGATCGGATCGCGCACATCGATAAAGACGATCCCGGGATCCGCGCTTAGCGCCGAATGGGCGTCCTGTGGCGTCAGATAGAGCCCAAGCGGGGTCTGTTTGGATTTCGGGAGCGCCGCCCCAACGACGCTCGACGCGATCTCGCCGGCGGCCGCGGGCAGCGCGATCGCGCTAGCAAGGGCGGTCGCGAGCACCGTTCTCAACATGGTTCTGTTCCTCTTTCTAGCTGCAAAGCGGCTCAGCACTCCTCGCAGGTCCGAAGTCCGAAGATCGCGTAGGCCGGGCAGAATTTCAGAAATGCGGTGACCACAGGTACAATGCCGATCCAGCCCCAGGCACCGATTGTGCCGCTCAGCGTCAAGCCGATCAGCACGACGCCGAGGATGATGCGGGCTACCCGGTCGGCGATGCCGACATTGGCGGTGAATTTCATGGCGATGTCCTTTCTATTCGTGACTTGTGGCGCAAGCGTGACTCCGAACCGCGTGGCCGTCAGTGACATCGTCACCCTCAGCGGGCATTCGCGAAGCGGCGTAGTGCCGCAGGGTCCACCAGGCGGATCGCGCCGCGGGTCATGCCGATCCAGCCGCGGCGCTCGAAATCCTTCAGAATGCGTGAAACGACCTCGCGCGCGGTGCCAAGCTCCGAGGCGATCACGTGGTGGGTCGCCGCGACGGCATCACCCATTGCGGCCTTTTCGGCCAACCAGGCCGCGAGCCGGAGGTCGACCCGATGCAGCAGCAATTCGTCGATCACTTCGACCAACTCGATCATGCGCCGCGAAAAGACGCCGAGCGCCAGCGTGCGGAACTCGGGCTCCTGTTCGATCAGGTCGCGGAACGCAGCGGCCGGCATGGCAATCGCATCGACCGCGCCCTCGGCATAGCCATAGGCCTCATAAGGCGCGCCCGACAGCAGGCAGGACGTGGTCATGATGCAACTGTCGCCCGGCGCGACCCGGTAGAGCACGACCGACCGCCCGGTCGGCCCCATATGCTCGACCCGGACGGCGCCTTTGAGAGGGATCAGGAAAGCATCCGAGGAGTCGCCCGGCCCGAAAAGCTGGGCCCCGTCGTCGCAGTGTACCCGGCTGCTGCGCCCGGAGATCGCGGCTTTGAGCCGGAGCGACAGCCCAGGCGTCGCTTGGTCGAGGGCATCCTGCAGTGTCTGGGTCATGGCGCCAATTCCCGATCCGGCCGGTCGGCGCGAGCCTGCGCCAGCTGGGTGCCCTCGGCAAGCGCCCCTAATGTCGCGCCACTAGCTGCAGCAAGACGATCAGCGCGAACGCAAAAATCCGACTAAGTCGTAGGTCTCCGCCAGAATAGGTTCGGCGATCTCGGCTGCCCGGTTGGCGCCGTCCCCCAGAACCCGGTCAATCTCGGCGGGGTCGGCCATCAACCGGTTCATCTCGGCGGTAATCGGGGTCAGGTGGCTGACCGCCAATTCGGCGAGCTTGGGCTTGAAGGCGCCGAAACCCTGGCCCGCGAACTCCGCCAAGACCTCGTCCGGCCCGGTTCCGGAGAACGCCGAATAGATGCCGACCAAGTTACGCGCCTCGGGCCGTGCCTCCAGGGCTTCGAGGGTGTCGGGCAGAGGTTCCGGATCGGTTTTCGCCTTCCGGATCTTCTGAGCGATGGTGTCGGCGTCGTCGGTCAGGTTGATCCGGCTCATTTCCGAGGGGTCCGACTTCGACATCTTCTTGGTGCCGTCGCGCAAGGACATGACGCGCGGCGCCGGGCCGCCGATCAGCGGCTCGCAAAGCGGGAAGAAATCCGGGCGCCCAAAGTCGTTGTTGAACTTCTGGGCGATGTCGCGGGCCAGCTCCAAATGCTGCTTCTGGTCTTCACCCACGGGCACATGGGTGCCGCGATAGACCAGGATGTCGGGGACCATCAGTTTCGGATAGACATAAAGTCGGGGAGACGCATGTTCACGGTTCTTGGTGGCTTTGTCCTTGAGGTGGGTCATTCGGTTCA
>CAJICH010000111.1_pt1 | contig 32897 bp, 29 predicted proteins | sample 9199591 | NCBI WGS metagenome assembly CAJICH01 (sample SAMEA7708332, study PRJEB35096) | sediment metagenome | biome: marine neritic benthic zone biome [ENVO:01000025]; feature: sediment [ENVO:00002007]; material: shallow marine sediment [ENVO:03000034] sea grass bed [ENVO_01000059] ...
CAGTGTAATTGTAGCCGAACCGGTAGAGCGCGATCTGCGCATCGCTCTCGGCATCCGTGGTCGAAATCGTCGCGCCAGACGACAGCCGCCGTGCTTGGTCGCGCGCGACATTGGTCATCTCGGTATGGGTCAAATAGAGAAAGCTGACATCCGTCACCGTTATGATCAGGAAGGCGAACAATGGAATCCACGAAACGAACTGAATCGTCTCGGATCCCCGTTCGTCTTTCAGCAAATGAATCCAGCTACGCATGGGCGGGCCCCCTATTACTCGCGCTTCAATGCGCTTACACCAAAAACGCGAACGGTAGCGTTTAGTTGCTACATAACACTGAATGAGTATACCGCGAAATAAAGGTCAAAGTCGAGTCTCGTTCACACATTCGAAGCCATCTGCAAGCCGTTGACAGTAAACGGAAAAATAGTTGCAATAGCAGACCCTTGAAATGAGGCGTAAATGCGACTCAAGAGAGGCGCTTGAGAACCAATCGCGAACCGCCGCAACCAGGAGGAGAAGCGCTCTGGACGCGGCCGGGTTCAAGTCCCTGTAGGCGCGGTTGAGATCGCGTTGCCGAGAGGGGCCGTCAACGGCCCAGGTCGGGCCATCGTCCGAAGGCCGGATCACGAGGTGCCGGCCCGGATCGTCCGGGGTCGCCACGCGGTCGAGCGCGCTTGCGCGCAGAGCGGCGGGCGACTAGACGGGACCGGATGCTGGAGAGCGCCACTGCATTCCCCGATTTCTCGGATGACCAGACTGCGGCATGGGGCGCAATCGCGGCGCGCATGGCCTCGCATGGGATCGCTGTCTCCGAAGGCGAGATCACGCCTCGAACCGAACATGCGGGACCCGGCGAGGTCGTCGCGGTCACCGGCAAGGCTGGCTCGGGCAAGACGATGCTGCTGGCTCGGCTTGCGGCACGGCTGAAGGAGATAGGGCTCGCCGCGGTCACCGGCGACTACGAGCCGAAACGGCGCACCAGGCGCTCGTTCGCAGTTCTGGCCCCCACGAACAAGGCGGCCAGCGTGCTGCGCGGGCATGGGGTACAGGCGACGACGATCCATCGGATCGTCTACACGCCGGTCTACGATCCCGAATATCAGAAGGTCGCCGACTGGCTGGAGGGCGAGCGCAAGACCCGGCCCGAGATCGACGGCATGACCCAAGAGGCCCTGGACCGGGCCGAATCCTTCTACAAGGCTCACGGCTCGGTGCCGGGCGCACTGGCCGCGGCAGGCGTGCGCGGTGCCGATTTCATCACCGGCTGGACGCGGCGCGACGACCCGCTGGACATCGCCCTGGTCGACGAAGCCTCGATGGTCGATGCCGAGCAGCTCGACGATCTGAAGGAGATCTTCGGGCTGATTGTGCTGCTCGGCGATCCGGCTCAACTAGCGCCGGTCGGCAACAGCGGACAGATGATCTTCGAGACCCTTCCGCAAGCGCGGCGCAGCAATCTGGGCCGGATCCACCGACAATCGGGCGACAACCCGATCCTGGATCTCGCCCATGCGCTGGGCGACACGGATCTGAGCTTCGAGGAATTCGAGAACCGCGTGCGCGCGGCCGCGCGCGACGACCCGCGCGTTCAAATCGCCAGCCGCGCCGATGCCGAACTGATGTGCGCGAGCCCGATCTTGGTCTGGCGCAACAAAACCCGGACGCGCCTGATTAAGGCGTTCCGCGATGCGCACGGAATTCCCGAGACCGAACTGGTCCCCGGCGAGCCCCTGATCTGCGATGGGCTGGAATTGCCGCTGAAGCAGCGCAAGCAGCGTATCGACCTGGAGGCGCGCGGGCTGATCAAGGGAGCGCAGGCGACATATCTGGGTCCTGGCCGCAAGCCCGGCTTCGTCAAGGTCGACATTGCGGGCACCGACGAGCCCGGAATCTCGGTCGCCTCGATCGTGCAGATCGAGCGCCCGGACGAGGACGAGCCGGTGCTGGTCTCGGCCGCCCGATCTGGAGCGGTCTTCCTGCACGGCGCCGCCTGCACGATCCACAAGGCCCAAGGCTCGCAATGGCCCCGGGTCCAGGTCTTCGCCCCGGATCTGTTTGCGGCGGCACGGGCCGGGCAGACCGAAGCGGGGATCGCGCTATGGAAACGCTTGGCCTACGTTGCGATAACCCGTGCCGAGGAGGAATTGGTCTGGGTTACGCGCTATATGATCTCGCGCCCGCCCGAACCCCTTGGCAGTGCCGGGGCGGAGAACGAATGACCGGTCGCATCCCAGCCCCGAACGAAAGGCTTCGCCGATGAATAAAATCGTCCTGGCGGTTGCCGGTATCGCCGTTTTGGCGGCCGCCGGTTGGAGCGCCCTCTGGTTCGCCGGGCGCGGCGAGATCGAGTCCCGGCTGGACGCCGAGATCGCGGCCTTCGCCGCACAAGGGGTCGAGATCACGCATGGTGCCCGCGAAATCGGCGGCTTTCCGATGGCCTACAATGTCCGGCACGCGGATGTGACGGTCAGGAACTCGGAACAGGGCTATGCCTATATCTTGCCCGAACTGACGACCGAGGTGACCGCCCGGGACGTGGACCGTCTGGTCACGACCTTGCCGGAGAAGTTCCGGGCCGAGGTGCAGGTGCCTGCCGAGGACGGGTCCGGGACCCGCACAATCGCCATGGATATCGAGGCGGAGAACCTGATCTTCATCACCGACGGCCTGCCGGGTGCCGAGCAGAATATCAGCTCGACTTCGGACCGCACCCTGGTGGTCAGCGCCGGCGACGATCAGCCGTTCGACTTCGCGATCGACTTCGTTGGCTCGGATTACCGCGGCAAGCTGCCTGCTGAAGGCAGCGCCGAGCCCCTCAGCGGCGTGGCGACGATCGAGCGCATCGACTATGCCTATTCGGTCGAGGCCCCAACCGGCGGCACCGTCAAGATCGAGGGATCGGTGGACGACACGCGCGTCACCGCCAGTTCGAACATGCGCGATCAGGCGGATTTCGCGGCGATGCTGTCAAGCGGCGGCGACGCACTGATGGAGGCAGTTTACCAAACCGGCGCCGCGCGGTTCGCGATGCACTCGGATGCCAGCGAGACGGGGCAAGGCGGGGTCTATTCCGGCGACAGCGGCAGCACCGCGGGGACGTTCTCAATCAAGGACGGCCGGCTCGAGATCGCCAGCGAGAGTCGGGCAAATCAGATGACGTTCGCGCCCGAGCCGCCACTTGCCGCGAGTGGCGGCAAGCCGATTGGCTGGTCTATGCGCACCATCGAGGGGATCTACCAGACACCGATTGTGCCGAGCGATGCGCCCTCGCCGCTGACCGTGCGCTTCGCGCTAGACGAAGTGGTCGCAGATGACGCGCTTTGGGGCATGATCGATCCACAAGGCGCGATCGAGCGCACCCCTGCCCGCCTGATCATCGATCTTGACGGAAGTGCGCGGATCACCCGCGAGCTCAGCACCGTCGGACCCGGCGAGGCGCCGCCGATCGAAATCGGCAGCATGTCAGTCAATGCATTGGACCTAAGTGCACTCGGCGCCTCGATCACCACCCGCGGGGATGTGGAGTTCCTCCAGCCGATGTGGATCCCCGAGGGCAGCCTGACCGTGACCCTGACCAATGTGATGGAAGCGATCGACCGGTTGATCGAGGCCGGGATCCTGGTGCCGGAGTATAAACAGACGGCAGCAGTTCTGACCGCGATTTACGCGACGCCCGGCGAGACACCAGGCGAACTGGTTTCCGAGGTGAAATTGGGACTGGACGGAATCACGGTAAATGGCCAGCCGGTCTCGGCTGGCCAGTAATCTCGCGAGAATAGCGGAGGCTTAGCCGGTATAGCCCTGCCGCTCTGCGTTGGCCACGGCGTCCTTCTTGGACTTGTAGCCCTCGGATGCAGCGCCGATGATGTTGCCGTTCGAGGCCTTGCGGCGCCAGCGATGCTCGCCGCGCTTGTCCTTGTAGAACTCCCACTTGTCTTTGGCGTTCTTGCCGCGGTTCATGTTGGCTTCGCAGTCCTTCTTGGACTTGTAGCTCTCGGACGACGCCCCCACGATCGCTCCGTTCGACGCCTTGCGGCGCCAACGGAACTCGCCCCGCTTGTCCTTGTAGACCTCGAACTTGTCCTTCTCACCGGCCATCGATAATTCCCTCCTCGATCATCTCGTCAGCAGCGATCCGCGCAGCCGCGAATCTCCGCGACTATGCGCATGATCGTGTCGTTGAGCAACTTAAAGGCGCGCGCAACGGGGCGATCGGCAAGAAAATTGCCGATCGGCCGCGCCACCCAGCGATCAACTCGCGGAGATTCCGAGGGATTCCGGTTGTGCCAAGAGCGGAATCTTTACTAAAGTCCGCCGCAGAAACGGTCTGGCGAAAACAAGACCGGAGAAATGGAACGAGTCATCAAGGGAGGAGACTCAAGAGATGAGTGTCATCACGAAATTCACGACAGCCGCGGCATTGGGTGCGGCCCTCGTTTCGATGCCACTGACCGCATCGGCCGAGAACGAAATCGTCTTGGGCTCAGCGATCTCGCTGACCGGTAAATACTCTACAAACGGGCTACACGCTCAGAACGGCTACGATTTTGCGATTAAGAAGATCAACGATGCCGGTGGCGTCGATGTGGGCGGCACGAAATACAAGCTGCGTGTCATCTACTACGACGACGAGTCGACCCCGGCGCGCGGCGCCCAGTTGGCCGAGCGCCTGATCGCCCAGGACGGCGTGCAATACATGCTTGGCCCCTACAGCTCGGGCCTGACCAAGGCGATCGCGCCGGTGACCGAGAAATACCAGATCCCCATGGTGGAGGCGGAAGGCGCCAGTCGGTCGCTTTTCAACAAGGGTTACAAGTATCTCTTCGCCGTGCTCTCGACCTCGGAGCAGTATCTGGCTTCCGCCATCGACCTTGCCGCCGGCATGGCCGAGAAAGAGGGCAAGAAGCCATCGGACGTGAAGATCGCCATGGCGTTCGAGAACGATCCGTTCTCGCTGGACGTCCGCGCGGGCGTTGCCGATGACGCCGCGAAATACGGCATGCAGATCGTGGTCGACGACAAGCTACCCCGCGACCTGAGCGATATGTCCGCGACGCTGACCAAGGTGAAGGCGCTGAAGCCCGACCTGTTGGTCGTGTCGGGTCACTCGAAGGGTGCAGCCACCGCCGTGCGTCAGATCGGCGAGATGGGCATCTCGGTTCCGATGCTGGCGGTCACGCACTGTGAAGCTGCCGATGTGACGGGCAAGTTCGGCGACACCGCGAACGGAATCTTGTGCTCGACCCAATGGGCCGAAACGTTGACCTACGCGGACGACTTCTTCGGTTCGGCCGCGGAATACAACGCCGAATTCAAGCAGACCTATACGGAGTACGCGGACAAGAAGGTTCCCTATCAGACCGCCCAGGCCTCGGCCGCGGTGTGGGTTTTCAAGGACGCCTTCGAGCGTGCCGGCACTCTGGACAAGGAAGCAGTTCGCGATGCGATCGCAGAGACTGACCTGATGACGTTCTACGGCGGCATCAAGTTCTCGGCGAACGGCAACAACATCGCCAAGCCGATGGTGCTGCGCCAGATTCAGGACGGCGAGTACAACGTGGTCGCGCCGCCGGAATTCGCCAGCCACGAGTTGCAGTGGCCGCGCCCGTAAGGCCGAGCGACTGAAACGAAATGGGCCGGCCCGGACTCTGGGCCGGCCCTTCTTACACATCCGCGCGCGCTACCGGAGGAGGAGCCCATGTGGGCCAATATCGACCTGTTGATCCAGGTGCCGAAACTGGCCGCCGGCCTGTTCCTGGAGGGGCTTTTGATCGGTGCGGTTTTCGCGCTCATCGCCTACGGTCTGGCGCTGGTCTGGGGCGTGATGAACGTCAAGAACCTGGCGCAGGGGCCCTTCGTGATCGCCGGCGGCTATATCTGCTGGTATCTGAGCACTCAGGGACTTCACCCTGTCCTTGGCATGTTCGCCGCGGCGGCCGTGATGTGGGGCCTCAGTTGGGTCTGCTTCAAGTTCGTGGTCTCGAAGGTCTTGGAGATGGACATGTTCGTCTCGTTGCTCGCGACCTTCGGACTTGCCTATGTTCTTGAACAATCTCTCAGCCTGATCTTCACCCAGGATACGCAGACGATCAATTTGGGCTGGGGGTCGCTGGATGTCTTCGGCGACGGTCTGGTCCTGCTGGCCTGGCAGAAGGTCATGGCCTTCGTGATCTGCTGCATCCTGGCCTTGGTCCTGGTCCTTTTCATGAAGCGCAGCCGCATGGGTCAGGCGATCCGCGCGACCGCCCAGAACGCCCGCGCCGCGCGGGTTATGGGGATCGACACCGACAAAGTCTATTCCTTCACCTTCTGCCTCAACGGCGCGATCTGCGGGGCCGCGGGGGCCCTGGTCGCGATGATCTGGGTGATCCAGCCCTTCTACGGCATCACTTACTCGATCCGCGCCTTCGTGCTTGTGGTCGCGGCAGGCCTCGGCAACCTGCCGGGGGTGATCATGGCGGGCCTCGGCATGGGCGGGCTCGAGCAATTCGGCGGCTTCATCATCGGGGCCGAATACCAGCAGGCCCTGGTCGTCGGCATGTTGCTGGCGGTGCTGGTGGTGCGGCTGTTGCAGCAATCCCGTAAGAGGCAGGCTGTCGCATGAAGTGGCTCGTCTATATCGCGTTCATCGCAATTTCGCTGGCCGCGCCACTGCTCTTCCCGGCCTATACCCAACAATTCTCGGCGCTTTGGGTGTTGATCATCCTGGCCATGACCTGGGACATGCAGGGCGGCCAGATGGGCTATAACTCGCTGGGGAACATCTTCTTCTTCGGCTTCGGGATGTATGTAAGCGCAGTCGTGCAGGTCTCGATTGCCCACGATATCGGCGAATACACCTATGCCGGCGGGATCAATGTCTTCGAGTTCACCGATGGTCAGTATTTCACCGGTCTGGCGCTGGGCATGGCGGCGGCCGGGATACTGTGCGCCATGCTGGCCTTTCCGCTTGGCTGGATCCTGTTCGGCCTGCGCGGGCCCTATTTCGCCATCGGCACGCTGGGCGTCGCGATTGCAGCGGGCGAGATGGTCGGCACCTGGGAATGGGTGGGCGCCGGTCAGGGCATCTCGATGCCGCCTTTCCCGGGTGATCCGGACACCGCGAAGTTCGCCCTCTACATCATGAACATGGTCACCGGCATGGTCTGCTTCGCGGTGATCGCGTGGCTTTACTCAACACGGTTTGGCCTGGCCTTGAACGCAATCCGCGACGACGAGCAAAAGGCCGAGGGGATGGGGCTGCAAACCCTGTGGATCAAGCAGGTCTGCTGGGCTGTCGCCGCTTTCTTCGTCGGGATTTGCGGCGCGATCTACGGCAATACAGTGGGTTTCATCGAACCCCTGGAGGTGGCGTTCCAGACCATCTACCTGGGCATCTTCATGGTGGTCGCGGTGCTGCTGGGCGGCAAGGGCACGCTTTGGGGGCCGGTTGTGGGCGCGATCGTCTTCCATACGCTGAAGGAGGTCACCTGGACCCATTTCCTGGGCTGGCAATGGGTGGCGCTGGGCGTGCTGATCGTTGTCATCGTGGTCTACTTCCAGGAGGGAATCATGGGCTGGCTGCAACGCCGCCGGCCTGAATGGTTCGGCATCCGCGTCGAGTCGCGCGAACCCGAAGCGGAGGCCGCGACATGAGCGCCGCGAATGGCAAATCCGTCATCGAAGTCGACAAGGTCACGAAAACCTTTGGCGGCGTGGTCGCCAACAAGGATATCTCGCTCAAGGTCCAACAAGGGGCCATCACCGGCCTGATCGGGCCGAACGGGTCCGGCAAGACGACGCTCTTCAACTCGATCGTTGGCTATCACCCGATTGATTCCGGCTCGATCAAGTTCGAAAACCGGGAAATCTCGAAGTTCCGGGTGCAGGAGATCGCCCGGCTGGGGCTGCTGCGGACATTCCAGCAGACCCGGATCTACGGCAAGATGAACTGCGTCCAGAACATGCTGATCTCGATCCCGCACCGGAAGGCTGGGTTCTGGGACATCATCGCCGATCACCGAGCCGAGGACCATGAGCGGGCCGAACACCTGCTGGAATTCGTCGGGCTTTACGAGAAGCGCTGGCTGATGGGTGGAGACCTGAGCTTCGGTCAACAGAAGCTGCTGGAATTCGCCATGGCGCTGATGAACGAGCCGTCGGTGCTGATGCTGGACGAGCCGACGGCGGGGATCAATCCGACGCTGATCAACGGTCTGATCGACCGGCTGAAGCGGGCCAACGAGGAGTTCGGCATCACCCTTTTCGTGATCGAGCACAACATGCGGGTGATCATGAACCTGGCCGAGCACATCTACTGCCTGGCCCATGGCGAGCTGCTGGCCGAGGGCACGCCGGACCAGATCCAGAACGACCAGCGCGTCATCGACGCCTATCTGGGAGCGCATTGATGGCCGCCGAAAACGGACAGACCAGCGAGGGGCGAAAGGCGGCCAGGGGCTACCACACCGGCAGCGTCGACGTGGTCATGTCGGTCGAAGCTGTGGCCCGCGAGGCTGCGCAGATCGCGGCCGAGGCGCCGAAGGCCGAGGAGCTGGCGGCCCTGGCCAAGGGCGAGGCCTATCTCACCATCGATAAACTGCGTGCCGGTTATGGTCGGATGGAGATCCTACACGACTTTGATTTGAGCGTCGGAAAGGGCCAGTCGCTGTGCCTGATCGGCCCGAACGGGGCCGGCAAGTCAACTGTGCTGCACTCGATCTTCGGCTTCACCAACATCTTCAGCGGCAACATCACCGCGGGCGGCACGGATGTGACCAAGCTGAAGCCAAACGACAAGCTGAGGACCGCCGGTATCGCTTATATCCTCCAGGACAATTCGGTCTTCCCGGACATGACGGTCGAGGAAAACCTGCTGATGGGTGGGTATCTGAAAGACACGACCGACGCTGCCAAGGAGTCCGCTGAGCAGGTGTTCCAGAAATACGACAGGCTGGCGGCCAGGCGCGGCCAACCCGCGCGGGTTCTTTCCGGCGGCGAACGGCGGCTTTTGGAGATCAGCCGCGCGCTGGTCATGGGGCCGGAGGTGCTGCTGGTCGACGAGCCCTCGATTGGTCTCGAGCCCCGCTTCATCGACATGGTCTTCGAGATCCTGGACGACCTGCAGCACGGCGAGGGCAAAACCATCGTGATGGTCGAGCAGAACGCCAAGAAAGGCCTAGAGTTCGCCGACCTGGGCTACGTCCTGGTCTCGGGCCAATTGGCCAAGGCAGGCCCGGGGGACGAGCTGTTGGCCGACCCGGATGTGGGGCGGCTGTTCCTGGGCGGTTAATCCAGGATCTGGGATTTCGCTGCGGCTGGAGGTCACTCGTGCAAACAATCTGCGTCTTCTGCGGCTCTGCCGAAGGAATCGACGAGCAGCACAAGCGGTTTGCCCACGAGGCCGGGCGGCTGATCGCGGCCATGGACATGCGCCTGGTCTATGGGGGCGGTGACTTGGGGCTGATGGGCATCCTGGCGCGCGCCTGCGAGGAGAACGGCGGCGAGGTCGTCGGGATCATCCCGGAGTTCCTGAACAAAGCCCACATCGTGAAGACCAAGAAATCGAACCATATCGTTACCGTCGATATGCATGACCGGAAGATGAAGATGTTCGAGATGGCCGATGTCTTCGTCGCCATGCCCGGGGGCGTCGGGACGTTGGAAGAGCTGATGGAGGTCATCACCCTCAAGCAGCTTGGGCAGCATTCAAAGCCGATCCTGATCGCCGATATCGGTGGATTCTGGGATCCGCTGGTCGACCTGATCTCGCACATGCGCGCACAAGGTTACATCAAAAAAGACTATGAAATCGACTTTCAAGTCATTCAATCAATTGAAGAATTCGACGTTATGCTACGTGCGACCTTAGGCCCTGGACGCGCCTTGTCAAAGGCAGCAACCCTTTAATTCGATCTGCAATCATCAAGGCGCACCTATCCGCTCGTCATCCTACGCGAATGCGGAGGATCTCGCGGCCTATATCGAGATTCCCGCCTGCGCGGGAATGAAGCCCCGGAGGGCGATGAGGCAGGCGCCGTTGCAAATCAAATGCAAACTGCTTTACGTCATCACCCGCCGGCGACGCGGCTCTCGGTCGTGACGGCACCGGTTGGGCCGAACGGGTGGAGGTAGTAGATCGGTCGCCCCTCCATATGCGCAAGATAATCCCCCTTGCGGAGCGTCGTCGCGACAGCCGTCGCTACGGTGATCGGGATCTCACCGACCTGCCCTTCGGTCGGCCGGTGGACGTGGCCGCAAAACAGCGCGGTCACGCGCCCGGACTTCTGCAACGCGGCGCTGAGTTTCGCCATGGTCTCGTGGCTTTTGAAATGCATTTGTTCTGGTCCGACCAGGACCTTGAAGGGCGGATGGTGCAGGAAGACGGCGACCGGCCGCACGGTGTCCGCCCTGATCAACTGGTGCAATTCCTCGAACCGCTGGGTGCAATAGTCGCCCTTGTTGCTGTTGGTGCTGACGGTGTCGAGCATGACCAGGCGCACCGGATAGCCTTCGACGGCGTATTGGATGAAGTCTGAACCCGGGTTCAGATATCCGTCGACCGAGAAGGCCGTCTTCAGGGCCGCGCGGTCGTCCTTGTTGCCCGCCATTACATAGACCGGCACACGCGCGCGCTCCAGGATCGCACGGGCTTCCGCGTATTCCTCCGCCAGGCCGTTGTGGACGATGTCGCCCGTGTGGACGATCAGATCGGGCGCCGGGTCGAGGGCATTGATATCGGCAACCACGGCGGCGAAATCCGCGCGCCGCTGGTCCGCATCGGGCGTGTCCAGCGCGAGATGAGTGTCGGAGATCTGGGCGATCAGCACGGGGCCCGCCTCAAGTCGGTTTCAGGCTCGCGTAGTATTCCTTCAGGATCGCGACCACCTCGGGGCGGCTGAACTCGGGCGGGATCTCGGCATCATTGGACAGCATATCGCGCTGCTCGGTGCCGGAAATCTGGATGCGGTCGTCGGGGGCGTGGGGGCAGGTCTTGCCGGTCGCCATGCCGTAGCATTTGCGGCAGTAGAAAGTGATGTCGATCTTCAAGGGCTGGGTCAGCAGCGCCCCGTCCCAGAGCTGATCGAAGATATGGTGCGCGTCGAAGGGTCCGTAGTAGTCGCCGACGCCCGCATGGTCGCGCCCGACGACCAGGTGAGAGCAGCCAAAATTCTGACGGATCAGCGCGTGCAACAGCGCCTCTCGCGGGCCCGCATAGCGCATCTCGATCGGGTAGCCGGCCTGGATCACCGTCCCTGGCCGGAAATAGTTGTCGATCATCGCCTGGATCGCGCGGGTGCGGACCTCCGCCGGGATGTCTCCCGCCTTCAGCTTGCCCAGCACCTGATGGATGAAGACACCATCGGTCACCTCGACGGCGATCTTCGCCAGATGCTCGTGGCTCCGATGCATCGGATTGCGGGTCTGAAAGGCCGCGACCGTCGACCACCCGTTCTCGAGGAACATGGCGCGAGACTCCGCCGGGCGGATGTAGAGGTCCGGGTAGGTCGCGGGGTAGGTACCCTCGCTGAGAACCGACACCCGGCCCGCCAGATTGACATCGCCTTGGGCCAGCACCTTTGCGACGCCGGGATGCTCTGGGTCGGTCGTGCGGTAGACATGCTCGGCCTCAAAGCGCTTGTCGATCGAATAGGTCTCGGCGACCTCCATGATCGCCAGAACATCGCCGGTTTCACCATCGGTCAATGCTACGTGCTCATCCGCGCCCACCGCGCTGGCGAGTTGCGCATCGACCGGCAAGGTGATCGGGATCGGCCAGAAGACACCATTCGCGAGCCGCATGTCCTGGCAGGATCCATGCCAGTCGTCATGGCCCATGAAGCTGTCGAGCGGCGTATAGGCCCCCATGGCAAGCATGAAGACATCCGAGACCGCGCGGGAATCGAGCGGGATCTTGCGCAACCCCTCGGCCCGCCTCAGCTCCTCGGCCCGTTCGACCTCGGGCACCAGCAGGGGCTTGACCGTATCGGATCCGTGCGGCGGTACGAGTTTGGACATTGGCAGGTGCTTCCGGAGATTGCCGGGTCTTTTGAGAGGCGACCCGTTATGGTTCGGTTGGCGCGGGCTTGGGTCAGAGAACCGCATCGGACGCGCGATGCCCAGGCACGGCACCGCCGAGCATTCGCGGGGCCAGCGCCCCGCCTGTGCACAAGATAGCGTCCGGGATGCCGCCTAGGGCCGCTTGGGGGTTTCGTAGGGCACTTCCGTCTGGAACTCTTCCCAAACGGTTTCGTATCCGACAAAACCCTTTTCGTTCGGTTCTTTCTGGCGCGTCACATAGTAAGGCGTCTTGCCCTCCGGAACTTTCGCTTTGGGATCGACTTTTCCCATGGGTCACCTCTCCTCGTTGCTGTTCATACCATTGCTCGCGCCGGTGTCTCAAGTCGGCCTCATCAACGACGGGTCGACTTGCGGATCGGCAACGATCGCCCCGCCCGCTTGCATTTCTTCATCGGTTGCGTCGCGCACCGTCAGCACCTCGAGCGTGAAGACGACCTCGCGCCCGCAAAGTGGGTTGTTTCCATCGACGGTCAGCGTCTTGTCGTCCATCCGCGTGACCAAGAAGCCACGAGTCTGACCACTCTCGCTTTCCATGAGGATCGAGTTGCCGACCTTGCGGTATTCTTCGGGCACGTTCTCGATGCGATCAGTAATGACGAGCGACTCGTCGCGGGCCCCATAGATCAGGTTGCCGTCGATCGGTACGTTAATCACGTCCCCGGCGCCTTTACCTTCAAGCTGGCTATGGACGAAGGGCGCGAGGATTTCATTGTGCCCGTGGACATAGCCGAGCGGGAATTCGACACAGGTCAGAACCTGGCCAGACTTCTTGTCGATCACCTTGTAGGTCAGTTCGACGAATTTCCCGTCCTCGATCGTGTCACTCATGCCAATACCCGCTAACGCCTCAGAAAACGGTGGCGCCAAAGATTCGCACCTTGTCGTCTTCGAGACCCAGGACCAGCCGGCCCAGCCATTCTCCCGGCTTTGAGGTGCTCTTCTGCCGGTAGAGAACGGTCACATGATCCCCCCGCCGGATGATGCCCAGAAAGTCCGCGTCCTCCGCCAAATTCCGCGCAAGTTCGCTGTTGGCGAACTGGTGCCCCGCCTCGACCTGGTTCATCGCACGCGCAAACGAGCGGGAGAAGTTCTTCGTGAACTCTCCGTATTGGCCCTCGTTCGAGCTCTTGACGAGATCCCGCCATAGCGCTTCGGCGATCCCCTCGATTTCCTCGTCGGTCTTAAAGACGATGCTCACACTCTGATCTCTACGTCTGTGTCGCACCGGGATCGCCGGTCGCAACAGAGGAAGGCACGCACAGCCAAACGGAACAAATTTCTTCCGCCGGCAGAGCCCCAACAGAGGCCATGCCGGCAAACGCGCTATGTTACTCGTCGTCGCCGACGAGGTGGTAACAAGGCGCCTTTTCCATGGTGTATTTTCCGGTTTCGGGGTCGCGCCGCGACACCGTCAAAACGTGCCAGTTCTCGTCGTCCACCTTCATGTGATCGCCGCGGTAGTAGTAGCCTGGCCAGCGCGTTTCCTTGCGGAAAAGCGTATGCTGGGTGACGCATTCAGCCGCACGGTGACGGTGCTTCAGCTCCCAGGCGCGCAGCAGTTCGTGGATGTCCTCGGCGGCAAGGCACTCGAGGTCTTCTTCCATGATCTTGAGCTTCTTGAGGCCAATACTCAGCAGCTTTTCGTTGGTCATGTAGCTGACGGTCACGCCACCGCAATATTCGTCCATCAACTTCTGCAGGCGGTCGAGTCCCTGCTTGGGGTTGATGTAATGCGGGTTGACGTCGCCCGCGACAATCTCGTTGCGGTAGACCCTGTAGTGTTCAAGCGGCTTGTAGATTTCTTCCTTGCGCCCTTCGATCTGCGCCTCGGAAACCACGATGCCCTCGCCCTTGCCGTCGTCGATATACTGGCACGCCGCCTTTGCGGCGAGGCGGCCTTCGGTGAACGAGCCGGACGAGAACGCGTGCGGGGTCCCGCCGACCGCGTCTCCGGCGCCGAACAGACCTTCGACGGTCGTCATCCGGTTGTAACCCCAGAAATACTCGTCCGGCGACACGTCCTCGGGACCCGAGCACCATGCGCCGCTGCCGGTCGCGTGAGAGCCCATGACATACGGCTCGGACGTGGTCAGCTCGGGGTTCTCGTTCTTGGGGTCCACATCCGTGGAGGCCCACAGGACCGCCTGGCCGATGGTCATGCCGAGGAAGTTTTCCCAGCCGACCTCTTCCAAATGCGGGTCTTGGAAGGAATGCATCGTCACCATGTGGATCGGCCCGCGCCCCGCGTTCATCTCGCTGATCATCGCATGATTGCGCAGGCATGTCGGAATGGGCCGGTGTGTCAGGTGCGAAACCTCTGGATCCAGGTATTCTTTGCCGACCATCTTCTGCAGCTCGGGGAACCACTTGGATTCGTACTCTTCGCCCATGCCATTTTGGGTGTAGGTCTTAAGATGCAGGAAATAGGCGCCGACCGGCCCATAGCCGTCCTTGAAGCGCGCCAAAACGATCCGGTTTTCCATCTGGGTCATCTTGGCGCCGGCATTGATCAGCAGACCATAGGCCGAGGCGGACGACCAGGGCGCGTACCAGGTCCTGCCGGAGCCTTCACCAACCGAACGCGGCTTGAAGATGTTGGATGCGCCGCCAGCGCTGCAGACCACCGTCTTGGACTTGAAGACGTGGTAGTTTCCCGTGCGCACATTGAAGCCGACAGCACCGGCGACCCGGTTCTCCTTGCTTTCGTCCATCAGCAAGTGGGTGACGCAAATCCGGTTAAAAATCTCGTCAGCCGACTTCTTGGCAGCCTCGGCCACGATCGGCTTGTAGGACTCGCCGTGGATCATGATCTGCCAACGGCCCTCACGAAGATATTGCCCCGTTTCCGGGTCTTTCATGATTGGTAGGCCCCATTCTTCGAACTGGTGCACCGTGCTGTCAACGTGACGCGCCATGTCGAACAGCAAGTCCTCGCGCACCAGACCCATCAGGTCGATGCGCGCGTAGCGGACGTGATCTTCGGGATTATTCTCGCCCCAGCGCGTGCCCATGTAGCAGTTGATCGCGTAGAGGCCCTGAGCGACCGCGCCCGAGCGGTCGATATTGGCCTTCTCGGCAATGACGATCTTCTTGTCCTGCCCCCAATAGCGGGCTTCGAACGCGGCACCCGTGCCACCTAGACCTGCACCGACCACCAAAACATCGATACCGTCCTCGACAATCGTTTTATGAGCCATCAGTAGTACACGCCTTTTTTCATCGTGAGCCCGTTCGATTCCAGCGTGTGTAGGTCACCGTCATCCATGCGCAGGTAGTTGGGCTCGCTGTACAGAAGCTGGCTGTCGCGCATTTCCTGGCTCGGCCCGGGAGCCTCGGCAAGCTTAGGGATGTCGCGGCCCCAGGGCTTGGTCGTGATCGGTGAAAGGAAGTTCTTTTCGGTCCCGTCGCGGAACTTGATCCGCCAAGCGATCGTGCCTTTTTGCTCGTCACGATCGACGCGGACGCTGTGACCAAGCGGTGCAAAATCCGCATAGCCGCGCACATCGATTGCGTTCTGTGGGCAAGCCTTCACGCAGGAATAGCACTCCCAACACATGCTGGGTTCGATGTTGTATGCACGGCGCGTCGTCTTATCGATGTGCATGATGTCCGAGGGACAGATGTCGACGCAATGTCCGCACCCGTCGCATCGTGTCATATAGACGAAAGTTGGCATGAGCCGGTTCCCTGTCTTTTCGGATCGTTGTTGCGATCAGCCGAATGTTGGCGGCGTGCTAGTAGTGGCGCGGGGCCTCGCGCTTGATGCCAAGCCCCATATCCATCGGCGCGTCGCGCAAAAGCTCCATCGAATGCCGCTTCTGTTGCTCGGGATCATCGCGGGACAGCGTGGGCAGGTTCAACGCCGACCCGTTCGCCATCGCCATGCGCTTCTGCAACGCGGCCGCCGGTTTGAAGAACATATGCGCGAATTTCGACCAAGGCACTGAGCCGAACAGCACCGTCGCTGCGATCACGTAGAGGATCAAGAATATCCCCGTCAGCGCACCGCCACCGGCGCTCTGGCAAATACCCCACAGGATCCCAAAAGTGACCGTGCCGAGCAGCGACAAAACGAACAGGTCCGCGCTTACCAGCCGGAAAGGCGATTGCCCTTCCGCGGCGACATCAACTCTGATGAAGAACCAGAACCAGTAGCCCCCGCCGCAGACCAAGAGTGCGCCCAGATACCAGAGGGAGATCATGAAGCCGGACGCCTCGGCCCCCCCGAAGACCAGGCTGATCGTGGCGATCAGATACAGTATGAACCCATACATCGTAAGCAGATGGGCAATCCTGCGGTCCCGGTTGCAGAACTCAGCCGAGGTCAGCACTTCCTTCGCCACAGTCTGGACCGCCAGCGAAGCGACCTCGCCGCCGCCGATCGAGCGAGCACCCTTGGCCTGGGTGCGGTTCCAGTTGTCGAAGAAATATTTCGCGCTGCCCTTGTGCCAGACATCGTAGAGCGTGCCACCCACCACCAGCAGGATCATCAGGATCACGTAGGCCTGAATGAGGCCGCTGGGAATCGTGGCGGAAAGCTCGGCGAAGGGATTGGTTGTGAACATTCTTTGATTTCCCGAAGAGGGTTCCCTGATTGGGCGCCACCTTAGCCAGTGGGTCCCGTTGCGGCAATCTGGAAATTCGGCGTTTCGGTATCGATTTTTGCGTTTCCCGGAGGATATATGGAGCCAATTCTCAATGTTGTGCGGAGCCACTTGCGCGGCGCGGAAAACCCGGGCGCGGCAAGCGTGCGCCGGTTAGAGGCTGTCCCGCGATTGCGTGGCGGCTGACCGGCCGGCGATTGCGCCGAGCGCCACGGCGGTCAGCAGGCCGTTGCCGGACAGATATCCTTCAACGCGCGCGCCCGAGACGCCGCAGGCAGCGCCGCCGCCAGCATAAAGATTGGGGAGCGCCGAGCCATCGGGCCGCAGCACCCGGGCAGCGGCGTCGATCACCAGGCCGCCCTGAGTGTGGAACAAGGCGCCCGTTACCTTGACCGCATGGAACGGCGCCTCGAGCGCCGGTTTGGCGGTAAAATCGCGCCCGAAGGGGTCCGGCGCATCTCCCGCGCGATAGGTCGTCACGTCATCGATCGTCTGCCTCAAAGCGCGCTCCGGCAGGTCTGTGGCGTGGGCGAGCCCCGCCGCATCCGGCCCGGATTGGATCGCCCCCGCCTCGACCGCCGCACGGTAATCTGGGAAGCCGAGGCCCATTTGGTGCAACCGTTCGTCGTAGATGTTCCAGGCCACGGCGCCGGGCTGCGACAGCACCTTGACTGCCTGTTCGGAATACCCCTGATGCTCGTTCGAGAAGCGGCGGCCTTGCACATTGATCTGGATGCCGCCCTCCATCATCAGCGCCCAGGTGATCAGGATTCCGTGGGGATGGGCCAGCGAGCCGTGGCCCTGATAGGCGGTCAGGTCCTTGGTGGCGGCGCCGAGCGCCCTGCCCCAGATCACTGGATCGCCGGTATTTCCCGGGTGCCCGAAATAGGGGGCGCTGGCGATTTCGGGGATGTTCTCGGCCACCAGGGCAGGGTTACCGCCGTAACCATTGCAGGCCAGGATGACAGCGCGGCAGCCGATGCTCTCGGGCGCGCCGTCCGGGCGGGTCAGGCTGACTCCGGTGATGCGATCGCTATCGGTATGGAGCGTGTCCGCCCGCGCGTCTGTCACCAAGGTCAGCGCCGCCGCCTCGGCGGCCGCCATCAGGCGGGCCATCAGGCCGACGCCGGTCTTCTCCGGAACCGCGTGCATCCGGTGGGCCGAGTGGCCGGGATAGAGGAAATCGTCCAGCACATGCCATTCCAGGCGGTGGGTATCAGCCAGCCATTCCAGCGTCGGCCCGATCTCGCGGGTCACCGCCTCGACGATAGCCGGGTCGGCGCCCATCGCCGCCTTCTTCTGGATGTCGCGGGCGAAATCCTCCGGCGTCTCCGCGACCCCGATGGCCTTCTGGAACCGGGTGCCTGGGGCGGGAATGAAGCCCGAGGACATCGAGGTCGAGCCGGTGGGACGCGGATCGCGTTCGAGGACGATGACTTCTGCGCCCGCCGCAAGCGCGCTGAGCCCTGCGACCAGGCCGCAGGCGCCGCCGCCGATGATGACGATCTCGGACTCGATGTCGTAGCTTTCGACTGGCGGGGCAATCTTTACCATTGCCGGCTTTCCCAATCCCCCAGCCTCGAGCCAGAGCCTCGCCGGGTCGAGAGCGGTCCTTGGAGGTTCCGGGACGAACCCGGGACATTGGGTGATGCCACGATCACCGCCCCTCGATCCAGGCCAGCGCCTCGGCGCAGGTCATCACTTTGGAAACCGTCCCGAGGTCGGCAATCGCGGTCTCGTGCGCTTCACGCTTGAAAGCGGCGCAGCCGTCAGTGAGCACGATCGTATTGAGATCCCGCACATGGGCATCACGGACGGTCGAAGCGACGCCGCCGTTTGTGACGATGCCGCCGAAGATCAGCGTCTCGATCCCGGCTCGGCGCAGCACGAACTCCATCCGGCTCATGTAGAAGGCGGAGTAGGCGACCTTCTCGACCGATAGGTCCGCGGGCTGCAATTCATCGACAAGGGCGTGCCCCCAACCGCCCGGCGCGAAGTCGCCTTTAGTCAAGAAGGGGCGGAGTTTCTTCAGGTGGTCAAGGATGAGGGGCGTGCCGCCTTTGCCCGGCACCAACGTGAAATGGGTCGAGACGATCCAGCCGCCCGCGCCGCGCAATTTGTCAGCCAAGGGGGCGAGGCGCGCGGGCAGAGCCGCGATATCAGGCGAGGTTTGCGCCCCACGGCCATAAGCACCTTGCGGGTGGAGGAAATCGTTCTGCAAGTCGACCAGCACCAGGGCGGTGGTCGCGGCATCAATCGGCTGCATCGGCGTCTCCCCGGGTGATTGTGATGTTGCCGAACCGGTCGACCGTGCCCTCTAGCCCTGGATCGATGAAGATCGTGGTATCCGGCTGCTCCAGCAGGGCGGGCCCCGGGATCGTGGCGCCCTCAGACAGATCCAGGCGCTCGTAGACCGGCGCCGTGAGGTCCGCGCCGTCGAACCGGATCTGGCGGGCGCCGCGTTGGCAATCTTCGACCCGGTTTTGGGGCGGAGCAAACACGCTCATATCAAAACTAGGCCGCCGCCCGGTCACCGCGACGCGGTAGTTCAGCACGCGGACCGGGATCGCCTCCAGAAGCCGCCCGTAGGCACGCAGATAGGCGGCATCGAATGCCTCCTGCACCACGTCCGGCGTCAGCGGCCGGTCGAGTTTCAGCGGCACCGCCACCGTGTGGGTCTGACCCAGATAGAGCATGTCGAGCTCGAATTGCTCGTCGATCCGCTCGAATGCGACGCCCGCGCGGTCAAGCAGCGCCTGCGTCTCCTCGGCGACGGCCCGCATTTCCACCTCCAGCGCTGGGCAGTCCAGATCGCCGAGCAAACGGTTGACCGTCTGCACCCGGTCGTGGCGCATGTCGGCCACCACGCAGCCGAGGGCCGAGGTGACGCCCGGGAACCGCGGCACCACGGCCGCGCCCAGGCCGACATCGTGCATCAGTGCCCCTGCATGGAGCGCACCACCGCCGCCGAAGGGCATTGCGGCGAACTTGGCCGGGTCATGGCCGCGCTCGATCGAGACCAGCCGGATGGCGCCCGCCATTTTGGCATTGGCGACCCGCAAGACGGCCTCGGCGGCATCCAACGGGTCGAGGCCCAACGGTTCGGCGACGTGGATCCGGATCGCGGCCTCCGCCGCCGTGACGTCAAGCCGGTCGAGCTTGCCGCCGATCGGCCGGTCCGCGTTGATCCGGCCCAGCACCAGGTTCGCATCCGTCACGGTGGGGCGTTCACTGCCAAGCCCATAACAGGCGGGCCCCGGATCGGACCCCGCGGATTCCGGCCCCACTTGCAGGATGCCGCCCGCATCGACCCAGGCGATTGAGCCGCCGCCCGCGCCGATGGTGGTGATCTCGACCATCGGTGTGCGCACGACCATGCCGAAGTCGATTGCGGTCTGCGCGGCCAGCGCCGCCTCGCCATCGGCGATCAGCGAAACATCAAACGAGGTGCCGCCCATGTCGCAGGTGATGACGTTCTCGAAGCCCGCGGCCTTGGCAATGGCGCGGGCGGCGATCACGCCTGCGGCTGGGCCCGACAGCGCCGTACGCACGGGAAATCGCTTAGCGGTCTCGACCGCCATCACGCCGCCGTTCGACTGCACGATTAGGACGTCGCCTTCCGCGCCGCGACCAGCCAACGCACCCCGAAGCCGGTCCAGGTAGGAGGAGACGACCGGCTGCAGATAGGCGTTCAGAGCCGCGGTCGAGGCGCGCTCGAATTCGCGGATCTCGGGGATGATCTCGGTCGAGACAGTGACATAAGCGTTGGGCCAGACGGCGCGCACGGCCTCGGCCGCCACCGCCTCGTTCGCGGCACTGGCGTAGCTGTTGATGAAAAAGACACAGACCGACTGGCAGCCGGCGTCGCGCAGGATCCCGGCGGCATGTTTCGCCGCCTCCGGATCGACGGCCGTGTGCACCGCGCCATCTGCATGTGTGCGCTCTGGGATCTCTCGCCGCAGATCCCGGCTGATCACCGGCTCGAACTGGCCCCACAGACCCCAAGTTCGGGGCCGGTCCCGGCGGCGCATCTCGAGCACGTCGCCGAACCCGGCCGACGTGATCAGCCCGGTCTTGGCGCCCTTGCGTTCCAGCAGCGCATTCGTGCCAACCGTTGTGCCGTGGATCACGGTGGCGATATCGGCCATCTCGTCAATCTGAGCCGCGATGCCCTGGATGAAGCCCTGCGATTGGTCTTCCTTTGTCGACGGCACCTTGCCGGTTCGCACCTTTCCCGCGGCTTCGTCCCAAACGAAGATATCTGTGAAGGTGCCGCCCACATCGACGCCGATGACGAAGCGTCCGGTCATCTGGACCGGCTCACATAGCCGAGCGCCAAATCGCGGTCCCTTGCCTCGCCGGGCCGGTCTGCCGCGTTGCCAAAACCGCCACCGCCGGGCGTCTCGAGCCGCACCCGCTCGCCGCGCCTCAATGGCACGTCCACAATTTTCGACGCCATGGGCGGATGCTGCGGCCCGTCCACCCCGGGATAGGTGAATTGGGTCATCGCCGCGTCGCCGCCACCGGCGACGCCGCGCGGCGGGAAACGGCCACGGTCGCCAAACAGGAAACAGGTCGCTTCTTCTTCCAACAACTCGATCTCGTAGATCGCGCCCAGGCCCCCGCGGTGGCACCCCTGCCCGCCCGAATCCGGTCTCAGCGCCCATTTGGTGAATTTTACCGGATAGGCCGCCTCCAGGATCTCCAGGGGCGGAATCGTCGCGGTCGAGATCGGGGCATTGCCGTGGTTCAGCCCATCGCCCTGAGGATGCCCCCCATGGCCGCCGCCGAAGAACGAGAACATGACCCAGCGCCGCCCGTCCTGCCGGTGACCCGCAATGGAAAGCGCGTTGATGGTGCCGTAGGCGCAACCGTTGGAGCGTTCGGGCGCGATCGGGGCCACGGTTTGGAAGACCAGATCGATCAGCCGCAGGATCGTCTCGGTATAGCCGCCGACCGGCTTCGGTGCCTCGGCCGCCAGGATCGAGCCCTCGGCGATGCGGAACTCGATCGGCTCGAGCACGCCCGCATTGGCGGGGACCTCACCGAAGACGTGCTTCAGCGCCACATAGCAGGCGGCGATGGTGGTCGAGCGCGAGATGTTGACGGGTCCCCGGCATGAGGGCGCGGATCGCGAAAAATCCATCACCATCCGGTTGCCGTCGATCGTCAGGTCCAGCGCAACTTTAAGGGGCCGGTCGACCGACCCGTCATTGTCGAGCCAGTCCTCGGCGGAAACCGTGCCGTCTGGCAGGGCAGCGATCTCGGCGCTCATCAGTTGCGCGGCCCGCGCCTTCAGCTCGGCCAAGGCCCCAGAAACCGTGTCGTCGCCATATTCGCCGAGCAGAGCGTCCATCCGCTTGACGCCCAGGTCCAAGGCATTGATCTGGCCGTTGAGGTCGCCATACGCCGAGCCTGGTAGCCGGGAATTGGCCATCAGGATGTCGACCACGTCCTGGCGGTAATCCCCCCGAGCGAAAAGCTTCACGGGCGGGATCATCACACCTTCCTGGAAGCACTCGGTCGCGGCCGGGTTATAGTTCCCGGGCACGTTGCCGCCCACGTCATGCCAATGGCCGACCGAGGCGAGCCAGCAGAAGACCTGGCCGTCGCGGAAATAGGGGCGCACCAGGCGCAGGTCGCTGAGGTGTGTGCCCCCGTCATAGGGGTCGTTGAAAATCCAGACGTCGCCGTCGCTTGGGCCGCCGTCGCGCGTCGCCTTGTCGATTACCGCTTTGACGCCAAATGCCATAACGCCGACGAAGATCGGCAGGCCGGATTTGCCCTGAACCAGCGTCTCCCCCGTTTCGGCGTGGTAGATCCCGTGGCTGGCGTCATGCGCCTCGGCAATGATTGGGTTGAAGGCCGAGCGGAAGAGGGTTGCGTCCATCTCGTCGGCAATCTGCTCGAGCCGGCCCTTGAGCACAGCCAGGGTGACCGGATCGAGACTCACGTCCCGGCCTCCGGATCGTATTTCCGGCCGAGCTCCAGCATTTCACCCGTCCCGATCAGGCCCTGCAGGCCGCCGAAATCGAACATCGCCTCACCCATGGCCGCATTCGAGCCGCTGGCGAGCAGGCTGGCGTAATAGCGCTGGGCCTGGGCGGCGAGCGCGCGCACCGCGCCGCCCGGGAAGATCACGAGGGAATAGCCGAGGCTTTGTAGCTCATCCGCCGGCATGATCGGCGTCTTGCCGCCCTCAACCATGTTGGCCATCAGCGGCGCCTTGGCCTTCAGGCGGGACATGATCGCGCCGATCTGATCGGCGGATTGCGGCGCCTCGACGAACAGGATATCGGCCCCGGCCTCGGCATAGCCCTCCGCCCGGTCGAGCGCGGCTTCGATGCCTTCGACAGCGATGGCGTCGGTCCGGGCGATGATCAGTGTCTCCGAGCTGTCGCGCGCATCCATTGCAGCGCGGATCTTGCCCTGCATCTCGCGGGCCGGGACCAGGGTCTTGCCGTCCAGATGGCCGCACCGCTTGGGCAGGGTTTGATCCTCGAGCTGTAGCGCATTCGCGCCCATCCGCTCGAAAAGCCTCACTGTGCGCTGGACGTTCAGCGCATTGCCGAAGCCCGTATCCGCGTCGACGATCAGCGGCACCTCGACCCGGTCGCGGATCGCGGCGACGGTGTCAGCCACCTCGGTCATCGAAACCAGGCCGATATCGGGCCGCCCGAACCGGGTATAGGCGATCGAGGCGCCAGAAAGGTAGACCGCCTCGGCGCCTGCCTGCTGGGCGATGAGCCCGGTCAGCGCGTCAAAGATGCCGGGCGCGACCAGGATGCGTTCTTCCTTCAGCCTTGCGCTCAGCCCAGCCATTGTGCGTTCCATGCCCCGCAGTTGTCGTCACCGAACGGTTATGCGAATTTTTCGCATAACGTCCATGGCGGGGCATCCGCCTGCTGGAAATGGGGGCGATCAGGGAGGGGCACGGAAATGGACTATCTGACCGAGGTCGCCGGGTTCGCAACGGACTTTCCCAGCGCCGACCTGCCGGAGGACGCGGTCGAGCGCACCAAGCTGATCATGGCAGACTGCATCGGCGCGATTGCCGGCGGCTCGGCCGAGGCGGAACCAACAGCCCTGGCGGCGCGCTTGGCGACCGGCGGCGCGTCGAGTGTGATCGGAACGGGACTGACGGCACCACCCGGGCAGGCCGCGCTTTTGAACGGCACGGCGGGCACCTGGCTGGAAATGGACGAGGGCAATCAATTCTGCCGGGGTCATCCGGGGATCCACGCCTTCCCAGCCGCCCTAGCCTTCGCCGAGGCGCACGGAGCCTCGGGCCGCCACCTGATCGCGGCGGTCGCCATCAGCTACGAGATCGGCGCCCGGATTGGCATCGCCGCCAGTCTGCGTCCGACCATGCATCCGCACGGCACTTGGGGATCAGTTGCAGCGGCGGTCGCGGTGCAGCGCCTGGCCGGAGCGGACGCAGACCGGATGCGCGAGGCGATAAATACCGCCTCGAACCTGGGGCTCGCCACCAGCCGGCGCACGATGCTGGAAGGCGGCACGGTCAGGAACCTCTTCGCTGGTGTGTCGGGGCAGATGGGCGTGTTGGTGAACGACTTGTTGGATTCTGGTGTTTGTGGTGAAATCAATGGGATATCGCAGGTTTTTGGCAAAGTTGTTTCGGAGGAATTCGACGAAGCAGCAATGACCGACGGGCTTGGCAGCCGCTGGGAAGTCCTGCGTAATTATTTCAAGATGCATGCCTGCTGCCGCTACAATCACGCCGCGTTGGATGCGTTGGAGATGATCCAGGCGAAAGCCGCCACGCCGCTCGACCCGGACCAAATCGACCGGATCGAGGTCGAGAGCTATTGGCTGGCTGCCGTACTGTCTGACCAGCGCCCAAGGAACGTTCTGGCGGGCAAATTCTCGGTCCCTTTCGCGCTGGCCACGACAATCGTCAACGGCAGCAGCCGGGTTGGCAGCTTCACAATTGAGAAAGTGACTGACGAAGCCATTCGCGCACTGGCGGCGCGCGTAACTGTGCGCGAAGACCCGACGATGTCGGCGGCCCTGCCCGACCTTCGCCCGGCACGAGTGACCGTGACTATGACCGACGGGTCGGCCCTGACCGCTGAAACCGAAACCAATCGCGGGGATTTCGAGGATCCCTACCCCGTTGAGGAGATCAGGGAGAAGTACCTGTCGCTGACCACTCGGCAATGGTCAAAGCAGAAAGCTGGAGAGGTCTGGGACGCGGTGATGGGGCTGGACGTCGAGAACAGCATTGCCGGACTGAGTGGGCTCATCCGGGCAGAGGCTTAATTCCCGATGCCCCCTGACTTGAGCCGGCGCCTCAGGGACCGCCGAAATTCCGCGAGGCCCCGGATCAAGTCCGGAGCATTGGACGTCACTCCTTATGACTCGCCTCGATTTTCGCGCGGATATGGCCGCCCGCTGATATGGGCGGAAATTTCGGGCCTTCAGCGCCCGCGCAGGTGGGAATGCACTCGATGCGCGCATCATAGTTCGGGTGCATGAAATAGCCGATCGACATGCGGCGGCTGGCGGCGTCGTTGAGGTTTTCCGGCACCGCGACGCGATGCAGGGTCGAGACCCAGCGGTCGTTCGTCCAGCGCTGCATCATATCACCGAGGTTGACCACCAGCTCTCCGGGACCGGGCGCAACGCTGAGCCAGGCTCCATCCGCGCTTTTCGCCTCCAGCCCGCCGCGTGCTTGCGTGCTGGCCAGGATGGTCAGCGCACCATAATCCGTGTGCTCGCCGGTGCGGAGCTGGCCCGGCAAGGGCGCCTCGCTGAGCGCCGGATAGTGATGCACGCTGAGGATCGAGAAATGCCGGTCGATCAACGGCGCGAAATGGTCCTCGGGCATCTCCAGCGCCACGGCGAAGATGCGCAGCAGGTCGGCCGCCAGGCGTTCATAGGCGCGATAGATTCCGGTCAGCGCATTGTCGATCCCAGCGGGTTGGTCCGGGATCAGGTTCGGTGCGTAGGCGGTGCGCGCCTCCGGGATATCGGCGTATGCCGTCGAGTGGTCGTCCAGGGGACCCAGGAAAAGGCTCTCGCGCAGGTCCTTCGGTGCGTCCTTGCCCAGCGTCGCCGAGAGGCCGCGCGTCGCAACGCCGTGATAGCCGCGCTGCTTGGCGTCGCCCGTCGGGTGCCATCGCTGTTTCACCTGGTCAGGCTGGTCGAAGAAGGCAAAGCCGCGCGTGATCATCGCCTGCACCGTCTCGACAGGTAGGCCATGGCCTGAGATCACGAGGAAGCCGATCTCCTCGCAGGCGCGGCGAACCTCGGCCGCGACCGAGCTCTTGCCCGCTGGATCGCCGGCTAGGAACGGGCCGATGTCGATCGCGGGCACCCGTCCGGTCATGACGCGCCCTCCAGTTCCGCTGCGCGCCAAAGTGTGTCGTCCACGATCCGATCGTAGGAAACATCCCGCGTTATGAGCCCCCCGGACAAGAGCGCGGCCTTGAGCGCCGCGACCGATTGGACGGGTAGCTCGGTGCTATGAGCCCAAAGGCCCGAGTCCCGGTAGCCGCGAATTGCGCGTGTCAGGACCGGGCGCGGCAGGTCCGGGAAATAGCCCGAGATGGTGGCGACAGTGGTCTTCAGGGGCTGGGTATAGAGGGCGTCAACCGCCCGGTGGATGCCGCGCAAAAGTCCGATGCAGGTCTCCCTGTTCCCATCGACAAAGCCCCGTGTTGCATAAAACGAGGTGTATCCCAGATCCCCACGCATCGCGAAACGGCACCATAGATGGCCGATCCCATCAAGCTGTGCGATGGCGGCGTAAGGCTCGAAGACCTGAACCACGTCGACCTGGCCGCGCGCGAGCCGCTCGAGATTCTCCGCCATTGGCGCGTCGGAAACGCGGTCGATCGTGGCAGGGTCGATGCCCACCCGGCGCAGATCGTCCTGGAAGCACATCCAGGGCGTCGGCACTTCACTGGCGACCGCGATGCGCAAGCCCTTGAGGTCGGTCAACTGGAACCGGCGCCGGAAGCGGCGCCCGACCAGCATGAACGGATCGCGGGCCACCACCTGGCCGAAGCAGACCAGCGGACAATCCGGGTCGCGGTCGTGATGCAGCATCACCCGCATCGGTCCGCCCCATGAGACATCGGCGCGGCCGTCGAGCAAGCCCTGCGCGGTCTCCACGGGCTCGGGCGATAGGCGCAGGTCGACCTCGACCCCCTTGGCCGCCCAGTCGCCACGCTCGATCGCCAGGTAGAAGGGCGCATAGGCGACGGTGCGCAGGTTCTCGTAGAGGATAATTGGCTTGGTCATGGCCAAAGCTGAGCCGGGCCGGGAAACGGGTGTCAAGAGTTGACCGGTGCGGGCGCCGGGGGCTGAATGGGCGGACCGGGCTCCAATAGTGGAACTAGTTCCACCCTACGCGGCCGGAGTGCGGACGCTGCAGGGCGGGATCTATCCGCCATATTGCCGATCAAGCGAAAGGCGGGGCTTTTGAGCGACATCGATCTGAAGCTGACGGGCGCGACGGTGCTGTTGCCGGACCAGGGACTGGTGGGGGCCGATATCCTGATTGTGGACGGCCGAATTGCCGATATCACCGCACCCGGAGCCGGACTTGCGGCGGCCGAGGAGGTCCGGCTGTTCGGGCTGACCGTGCTGCCCGGCGCCATAGACGCTCACCTGCACCTGGGCCATGGCAGTGACATTTCGCGCCCGCGCGTACCCGGCGACGCGGCCAGCGAGACCGGCGCCGCGGCGCGGGGCGGGGTCACGTGCTTTATCCCCTATGTGATGAGCGCCGAACCGTACGGGGCGGTCTTCGATGAGTTGGTCGCGATTGCCCAGTCCGGGGCGCGGATCGATTTTGGGCTGCATTTCGTCATCGCAACGAATGCGCAACTGGCCGAACTGCCGGACTACATTGCGCGCGGTGTCCCAACCGCGAAGCTGTTCATGAATATCCGGGGCGACGAGGGCGCGCGGCTGGGCTTGCCGGGGGTCGATGACGGTTTCCTCTACCGCCTGCTCGAGACGCTGGCTGAACATGGCGGAATGCTGTGCCCGCACCCGGAGAATATCGAGGTCGCCTGGGTGCTGCGCGATCGGGTGCTGGCGGCGGACCCCGAGGGTAAGGGCGGCCTCGCCACCTGGAACGCGACCCGGCCGCCCTTCGTCGAGGCCGAGGCGCTGAGCCGCGCCTGCTATTTCGGGCGGGTCACGGGGGCGCCGATCCACGGGGTCCACACCTCCTCCACCGAGGCGTTGGAGGCGGCGCTCCGCCAGCGGACGGCGGGGGCGCGGATCAGCATCGAGACCTGCATCCACTATCTGACACATGACGAGACCAGCGATCTGGGCGCGATCGCCAAGGTCAATCCGCCGCTGCGCGCGCCCGAGGACCGCGAGGCGCTGTGGCGCGGAATCGCGGAGGGGCATATCGACACGATCGGCACTGATCACATTCACCGCCCTGTCTCATCCAAGGAGGGTGGCATCTGGAAGGCACAGCCGGGCTTTCCCGGCCTCGACGCCTTCCTGCCGGCACTGATCACCGAGGGCCATGCGAAGCGGGGCGTGCCGATCGCGCGGCTGGTCGAAATGGTGACGGCGAACCCGGCGCGGGTGATGGGTCTCGCGGACAAAGGCGCCATCCGACCCGACACAGATGCGGACCTGACTGTGCTCGACATGAACGCCCCATGGACGGTCGACAAATCGTCGCTGGCCACCGATGCGGGTTATTCGATCTATGAGGGGCACGAGATGGCGTGCCGGGTTGTGCACACGCTCAGCCGAGGCCGGTTTGTGCTGCGCGATGGCGTACTGCAAGAGGATGCGGTCGGACATGGGCGGTTCGTAGCGCGGCAGCTGTCAAAGTCAGTGTCCTGGCCTTGAGCCGGGTCCTTGCCAAGCTATCGGGGCGTTGCTCATCGAGGTCCCGGCTCGAGGCCGGGACAGGGGTCATCGCTTGACACACCGCGCGGCGTAGAGCCGACCGAAGAAGCGGTGATTTCCCGTAAAAACTTCCGCATCCTCCACCGCCTGGCAGCCGATGCCGATCTCGATATCGATCTGGAACCTTGCTGCCAGCCATCTCCGCAGCCGAAATGCTGGGATCGGGCGAAATGGCCCCTGGTTCGGAATCTGCCCGCGGCGCTCGACACGGGCCCAACGCCAGCCGTAGCGCGACAAAATATTGCGAGCACTGATCACCAAGAAGCCGCCTGGTCTAAGTACGCGGGCGGCCTCGTCCAACATCTGCTCCGGCGCCGGGCAATGCTCCAGCACCTGAGGCAGGAGGACCGCGTCCATCGAGGCATCGGCCAGGGGCAGCACGCCGTCCTGGATCAGCCCGTCATGGCGCACGGACTCCAGCCCCTCCTGGCGCATCCGTTCGTCAATGAACGTCAAATTGTGCTGGGAGAGCTCGGCCAAGTGGATGTCTATGTGCGGCCCCAGATGCCGGCGCAGCGCCGACGTATATGTGCCGCCCCAGGGCATGACCTCGGCGATCGCCGCGCCCGGTTCGAGATGTGGCAGCAATCCCAATTCCACTTCCGTCGCCGCGCCCTGGCGGCGCGAGTCGTAGACGCCTGCCAACGGCGACTTGGCCCAAACCGAAAGCCCTCGAAAATCACCGAGCGACTCCCAGCTCCATGCGCCCGGGTTCCACTGAGCGAAAGGGTTGTCGTGGTTCCGGATGCGGAAATACGGATAGCGCCGGGCCGGTTTGACCGGATAGACTGAGCGCGAAGGCCGGCTGAACCGTTCCCAGGAATGGACCTCGGCAAACGGCCGGCGCGGGGCCTTCATAGGCGGGGCCGAGGGCTTTGCCCGACCGATCGCCAACGCGCCCTGCAGCTCGAAGATCTCCGGCAGGTCCAGCATCCGGCGCAAAGCGGAATGATCGCCGATCCCGGCATTCCAGATGCACTGGAACCCGCGCAGATGCGCGCTGAGCATCATGTGGTAACAGGCACCGGCAACCGATTGGACAATCGAGAAATTCCCGTGCGTCCATCCCTTCTGAAACGTCAGATAGATCAATGCCGAACATTCGGCGAAATGGTGGTTCCCGCCGCTGATCTCGCAGGCCTGGGCCAGCCGTTCGCGATCGGTCACGATGATGAAATGCCAGTTCTGCTGGTTGCACGACGACGGCGCCTCGGTGCCGTCGTGCACGATCGCCGCCAGCGCGTCGCGATCAATCGGCGAGCCATCGAAATCGCGGCAGGACCGGCGCTGAGCCAGCCGATGCAGGACAACCTGCCAATCGACTTCTTCGATGCTCACATCCCCCTCGTGATCGCTGCGTCGTGCATCATATGCATCCCGGGCATTGCGTTGACAGAGGCGCACAAGCCTCGCAAGACTGTCAACCTAACAGGCGCCGCCGTGCCGGACCCGACCGGCCCGCCCTGTGGCGTACCGGGCCTAAGGCCCCAATGACCAACGGAAAAAAGGGAGAGAACCATGATCACGAAGACCATGAAGGCCGTGGCCGCTTTTGGCGCGCTGGTGATCGCCGCAAGCTCGGCACAGGCGCAGGAGTTCAAGCTGCGCTGGGGCCATTACCTGCCGAACACCCCCTTCGTCCAGGTCGAGAAGGATTTTGCCGCGGCGGTCAAGGAGCGCACGGGCGGCCGGGTCGAGATCGAGATCACGTTTGCCGGCGGGCTGGGCAAGGGCAACGAACTGATGACGCTCGCCGGGCGCGGCGCCATCGATATGGCGGCCGTGGTGCCGGGCTACTATCCGGACCAGCTTCTGTTCTGGAAAGCCTACCAGGTGCCCTTCATCTTCAACTCGCCGCGCCAGGCGATGGAGGTCTCGGCGGCCGCCTACAAGGCGTTGCCAGTTTTCCAGGAGGAGCTCGACAAGTTCAACGTAAAGTTTCTGTTCCACCAACCGCTTGGCTCTTACTACATGACAGGCCCCGACGGGACCTGCGATACGGTTGAAGGACTGAAGGGCAAGAAAATCCGCAGCTTCGGCGCCGACATTCCGAAGATCTTCGAGGCGGTGGGCGCGGTGCCGGTCTCGGTCGGCTTCGGCGATATCTACGAGGCAGTGCAGCGGGGCACGCTGGATTACTCGTTCATCAATCGCGGCAACATCAACGCGATCAAGGTCTACGAGGTCGGCCAATATAGCTGCGGCCCCGCCATGTCGATCACCGGCCACCTGCTGGTCGTCGGTCAGAAAACCTGGGACAGCCTGCCGGCGGACATCCAACAGATCATGCTGGAAGAAGCCGAGAAAGCCGGCAAAGCCTATATCTCGGACATCGAGGCGGCCGAGGTCGCGGCCGGCGAGGCCATGATGGCCGCGGGCGCGGAAATCAAGCCGATGCAGGAAGGCGAGATGGAGAAGTGGCGCGCCGCCGCACCCGACATGTTGCAGACCTGGGTTGATGCCCGCGCCGCCGAGGGAGAGGGTGAGCGGGCCAAAGAGGTCGCCGACTTCTGGCGTGGCATGATCGGCAACTGAGCGCGGATGTACGAGACGGCGCGGCGGCCCAATGGTGCCGCCGCGCTTTTCGTTTCGATGAAAGACATGCTCGCCCTTTGTCATTCCCGCGCAGGCGGAAATCTCGTGACCGGTAAGTCTGGGGATCCCCGCCTTCGCGGGGATGATTGCAGAGCCTCCGTATCATGAAGCTCCTTTCGGCCCTCATCGAGCGTGTCGCGCTTGTCGTCCTCCTGATCGGCGGATTGGGGATGCTGCTGTCGATGTTTCTGGGCGTCGCCGATATCGTTGGCACTCAGGTGCTGCACGTCCCCGTTCCGGGGCCATACGAGATCACCGAGTCGACGATGGTGTTGATCGTGTTCGGCGCGTTGACCTATGCGCAAATCCGGCGCGCCCATATCCGGGTCGAGCTGCTGCATGCGCGAGTGGGACCGCGCGCCCAGGCAGCGATGGATGTCTTCGCCGATGTGGCGGCGCTGGTCTTCTTCGGGCTGATGCTGTGGCAGGCGAAGATGGAGGCGGAATACAGCTATCAGATCAACGAGCGCACGGTCGGCCTGGTGCGCTTCCCGCTTTATCCGGCGCGGATTGTGCTGGCGGCGGGGACGGCGCTGCTGATGCTGCGGCTGACGCTTGACCTGATCATCGACGTCAGGCGCGTCTTTACCGGCGAGCCGCTGGAGCAGGACGCGCCAGCGATCCCAGGCCTCGAGCCCGAGGGGCAGGACTAGGAGATGCTGGACCCCGGCACAACCGGCGTGATCGTGCTGGCCATGATGGGCTTCATGCTGGCCATGGGCGTCCATATCGGCGTGGCGCTGGGCCTGGGCGGGTTGACGGGAATGTATCTGACAATCGGGCCGAACGCGGCCTGGGCGCAACTTGCCACCCTGCCCTTCTCGACTACCAACAACTTCGACCTGGCGGTGATCCCGCTGTTCATCCTGATGGGCGCGCTGGCGACCCAGGCGGGATTGACGACCGACCTCTACAAGGCCGCGCATGACTGGCTGGGGCGGTTCCGGGGCGGGTTGGCCATGGCGACGACAGTGGCCTCGGCCGCCTTCGGAGCGGCCTGCGGGTCGACCATCGTGAACGCTGCGGTCTTCACCAAGATGGCGATGCCGGAGATGACAAAATTCGGCTATGACAAGCGCCTGAGCGCAGGCTGCATTGCCGCCTCCGGCACGCTGGCCTCGCTGATCCCGCCCTCGATCCTGATGGTGATCTACGCGGTGATCACCGAGCAGTCGGTGGCACCCCTGCTGGTGGCCGGGCTGATCCCCGGCCTACTGTCAGCGGCGATCTATCTGGGCGGGATCCATGTGCGCGCCCGGCGCAACCCGGAGATTGCACCGGTCCCGGACATCCACGTGACGACTGCCGAGAAATGGCGCTCGCTGCGGGGGGTCTGGGGCATCAGCTTCCTGTTTCTGCTGGTGATCGGCGGCATCTATCTGGGCTGGTTTGTGCCCACCTATGCGGGCGCGGTGGGCGCCTTCGGCGCCTTTCTGATCGTGATCGCCAAGGGCCGCTTCAACCGGCGGACCCTGGTCGAGACCTTCAAGGACGCGGGAATTACCACCTCGACGATTTTCATCATCGTGATCGGCGGCATGCTGTTCGCGCGCTTCCTGACCTATACGGGGCTGGTCGTGGATATCTCGGACTGGCTGCTGGCGCTGGACATGCCACCCTTGGTCTACCTGATGGCATTCGCGCTGATCTATCTGATCCTGGGGATGCTGATCGACCCGATCGCGATCATGGTGATGACCCTGCCGGTGATGTTCCCGATCATGACG
>CAJICH010000044.1_pt1 | contig 28372 bp, 21 predicted proteins | sample 9199591 | NCBI WGS metagenome assembly CAJICH01 (sample SAMEA7708332, study PRJEB35096) | sediment metagenome | biome: marine neritic benthic zone biome [ENVO:01000025]; feature: sediment [ENVO:00002007]; material: shallow marine sediment [ENVO:03000034] sea grass bed [ENVO_01000059] ...
GTTCGCCGAACTTCTGCGCACTTCAACGAGTCTTGCTGCACGCAAAGCACCCGTTGGAGCAACTCAAACGCGTTCGCCGAACTTCTGCGCACTTCAACGAGTCTTGCTGCACGCAAAGCACCCGTTGGAGCAACTCAAACGCGTTCGCCGAACTTCTGCGCACTTCGACGAGTCTTGCTGCACGCAAAACACCCGTGAATGCTGACTAGCTTTTCATGCTGCTTCATTAGTGCTGCCTATGCTCGCACCAAGCGTAGGAGCGGCTCGAATGAGTACATCGCAGGTCGTCTACCTGCGGCTGGAAAGACGGTTCTCAGCAGACCGTTATCAACCAAAATTCGTGTGAACCTGGCAGCCACGTGCTTGGGTATCCCGCTCTGGTTCGTAAATTTGTTGTTTCGAAATACCGGCTGAGAGAAAATAAAATCAAGGGCATTCACAGACCACTGCGAAGCCAACAACTCCCTGAAAACTTCCCGCATCTCACCATAAAGCTTTCTGATATTCTCCGCCGTGCTCAAGTTCTTCATCGCCTGCGCCTCGAGTGCCTCGAAAAAGAAGATACACCACTCCGTCCACTCATCGTCAGATGAAACGCTCCTCATCCGATCGATGTATTCATTCTTTTTCTGCTCCAGATATCCGCTGATATAGAAGTTTGGAGCGGATAGTAAATTATACTTCCAAAGCAATAATGTTATAATCATCCGCCCAATACGCCCATTCCCATCATTAAATGGATGGAGCGACTCGAATTCAACATGGGAGATAGCAATTTTTAATAGACCTTCTTCTGGGTCATTCTCTATGTAGTCCAGCAAAGATTGCACGCCATCGCGCAATTTCTCTGGGCTTATGGGGACGAACAAAACCTTCTTCTTCGCCATATCGGCCAAGTAGTTCTGCTCCGTCTTATACTCTCCCGGATTCTTGCCGGCCCCTCGGCCGAAAATCAGGAGGGATCGATGCGCTGACCGAATTAACCATTCTGAGAACGGCGCGCCATCTTCCAGCATTTTCTGGGCCCTGCGCATCGAATTCTGGTAAGCATAAACTTCAATCGTGTCGCTGCGTGCCGCCGCCCTTGGCTCGCCGTCGTTTTCCTCATCTTGATCCGCTTCATATTGAAGCAGCTCATCATACGTCGTTATCGTTCCTTCGATTCGAGACGAAACAAGTGCTTCTTGCTTTCGAAGCGGAGCGAGAAGCAGGTCGCGATTGTGCATCTCGCGAAGCATTTGCTCATATCTTGCCAGCGCGGAAGCCGCTTTAGTCAGCGGAGTCAGCAATTGTGCGTAGTTTAGGTTCTTCGGTGGGAATCGGTCGTAGTGATAGGTAACCGCATCGGAAAAATCGAAATCTTCTTCTATCTTGCTCATGTGGCTACCCTCCGTTCGTTCAAGGGGATTTAATCTGCGTCACTGGCCGTTTTGGGTGTTCGAAAGTTTAGTTTGATTGGCAGGTGAACGCCTCTGGAGTGCGCCAAAATGCGTTAGAATAGTTTTACGCTTTGGCCATGAATGTCAAGGCTTCGCTTTACGAGGTGGCCCCAGACGCCAGAGGAGTTGAAATGGGTCTCCGTGGTTCCGGGGCTTCCATCTGGCGTCGCTCAAACCACGAACGTCGCCGAAATCAAATTCATTGTTGGATCGCCTCGACGTTTCTCGCTGAAATCTGGTCGACTGGTGACACAGTGGTGACATGAGAAAGAGAAAGGCCCAGGCGTTTCCACCTAAGCCTTTGATTTAACTGGTAGGCGCACACGGACTCGAACCGTGGACCCGCTGATTAAGAGTCAGCTGCTCTACCAACTGAGCTATGCGCCCGGAGTTTTGCCGGAGAGGGGTCATCTACGCATCGCACGCCTGCGCGTCAAGTCTCGGTCTCGGGCGCAGGCGGCGTCGATGATCCGCCAGCGATGCGGAGTCCACTGCGGCAATCCATGCCGTTTCCGGATCCCGTTTCTCGGAGAAATCGGCTGGCACCTGGTTGGAAAGGCGATAGAATGCGCGGGACCGCCGGTTCCGCGACCGCGAGAGGCAGCTAACCAGTTATGGACATTGTTGTTTTCGCGCTGACCGCCCTGGCGCTCGCATTGGCCCTGATCGCCTTTGCCGTGCCGGCCGCGCGGCGCATCGGTTTGCCTTTGCCGGTTGCCATCGCAGGCGTGGGACTGGCCGCCGGAACCGCGGCCACAGTGACCGACTTCACCCTGGCGGGAACCGCGCTTTCCGCCTTCGACCTTTGGTTCGTCGAGCAGGTCGCCTTCGATTCCAGCTCGCTGCTCTATCTTTTCCTGCCGCCGCTCCTTTTCGAGATGGCTCTGGCGGTCAATGTGCGCCGGCTGCTCGAGGATCTGGGTGGCGTCATTGTCATGGCCGTTGTGGCAGTCATCGCCGCGACCATGCTGGTGGGGGTGGCCGTCTGGGCGGTGTCGCCGATCGCGCTGGTCGGGTGCCTGATGCTGGGCGCTGCGGTCGCGACCACGGATCCGGCGGCGGTGATCACCACGTTCCGCGAGATTGGCGCGCCGCGCCGGCTGTTGGTCTTGCTTGAGGGCGAGAGCCTTTTGAACGACGCGGCGGCGATTGCGATCTTTACCTTCCTGCTGGCGCTTGCGGCACCGGGTGCCGACCCGACGGTGCTCGGCGTCGTGGTGGGGTTTCTCTACAGTTTCGGAATGGGCGCCGCATCTGGCCTGGGCGTCGCCTATCTGGCGGCGCTTTGTTATCCACTGCTCGGCCGCTCGGCGCTGGCCGAGGTATCGTTGACCGTCGCGGTCGCCTATGCGGCCTATCTCTTCGCCGATCAGGCGATGGGCGCCTCGGGGGTCATTGCGGTCGTCTTTGCGGGTCTCGCGACCGGGCATTCGGGCTTCGTGCGCATGGGCCCGGGCAACTGGAGCATCGTGCAGATCGTCTGGTCGCAGATCGGTTTCTGGGCCAACAATATAATCCTGTTGCTAGTGGCCCTGGTGACGCCGTGGATGCTGGCGAGCCTGAGCTGGCTGCAATGGGGGCTGGTGGCCTTCGTCTATGCGGGTGCCTTCGCGGCGCGGGCGCTGATCCTTTTCGGAGTCCTCCCGTTCCTCGAACGGGCGGGCCGCGCCGCGCCCATGGACCGCCCGCGGCGGATCCTGGTTTTCTGGGGCGGCGTTCGCGGCGCCGTCACCCTCGTTCTAGCGATCGCGCTGACCGAGACGCCGGCGCTGGGTGACGATGGTCCGATCCTGGGGGCGCTCGCGGCGGCCTTCACACTGGCGACGCTTTTCCTCAACGCCTCGACGTTGTCGCTGCTGACCTCGCGGTTGGGCCTCGACCAGCTTTCGCCCGCCGATCTGGCGCTGCGCGAGCGTATCGTCGCCGGATCGATCGAGCGGGTGCGCAAGGTGATCCGCAACATTGCTTCGGCGCGCACGCTCGAGCCCGACGCCCTGATCGCCGTCGAGCAGGCGCTGGGCCAGCAACGCCGCGCGGCAGAAGAGAAGGCCGAGACGGGCAGCACCAGGATCCCGTTCGGCGAGCGCCTTCGGCTGGGCATGGCGATCCTGTGCGGTCAGGAGCTTCGCCTGGTGCGCCGCGGCTTCGAGGAAGGCGCGATCGGCCCGCGCGCGACCATTCAATTGCGCCTGATCGCAGAGCGTCTGGCGGATGGCGCGCGCACCGGCGGGCGGGCGGGCTACGCGACGGTGGTCGAGGCGTCTCTGGGTCCGGTGGCGGGTCAACGCTTCGCGCTGCTCGCCCAGCGCTATCTCGGTTGGGACCGGCCGCTGCGCGGCGCGATCGAGCTTCGCCTGACCGTGCTGCTGGAAACCGACCGGGTGGTCCGCGGACTTCAGCGCTTCGCGCGCGAGACGGTGGCCCCGATGGTGGGCGGCGACGCCGCGAAGAACCTGGAAAAACTGCTCGCCTGGCGGCTCGATCACGTGCATGCGGGGACTGATGCGATCGAGCGGCAATACCCGGCCTATGTGACCGAGCTCGAGCAGACGATGATCGCCCGCGCCGCGATCCGGCGCGAGCGGCAGCAATACGAACGCTTGCACAATGACGGCGTGATCGGCTCGGAGCTGCGCGATGATCTGTTGCGCGGGCTCGACCGGCGCGAGCGGATCGCAGCGCGGCCGCCCCGGCTGGATCTGGCTCTGCCCGCGGTGGCTTTAATCGAAGCTGTGCCAATATTCCAGGACCTCAGCGATTCCCAAAAGAAACAGATTGCCAGCCATCTGAGAACGCGCTTCACGGCGCCTGGCGAGACCGTCGTCAACGCTGGCGAGCGCGGCAGTTCAATGTTCTTCATCGCCTCGGGTGTGCTCGAAGTTCGGGGCAGGGGAGAGCCCGTTCAACTCTCGAACGGTGAATTCTTCGGCGAGCCGGCGCTGTTCGTGAACCACTGGCGGCGCAGCGCCGACATCGTCTCGCTGGGTTTTTGCCGGTTGCTGACGCTGTCGCGGCGCGACTTCGAGAAGCTGGCGAAGAAGGATCCCGAGATCGAGGCCGTCATCCGCAAGGCGGCCGAGGCTGAATTGCCGAAGCGCTTCCCTGAGATTCCGCCGAAGCTGAGCCGCCTGCGCGCTCGCTGACGTCCGAGTCGCCCATGTGGCGGGCCTCGGTTGACGTCGAACCCCGGCATTCTAAGCTCTCAGGTAGTTGCAGGAGGACGGACAATGGAACTCTTCACCGCGCGTGTTTGCCCATATGCACACCGCACCCAGCTCGCGCTCCTCGAAAAGGGCCTCCGCTTCGAGCACACCGAGGTGGATTTCAAGAACAAGACAGAGCGTTTTCTCTCCGTCTCGCCCTACGGCAAGGTGCCCGCGCTGTTTCACGATGGCCAGACAATCTATGAGAGCGTGATCATCAACGAATATCTGGACGAGGTCTTCCCGGATCCGCCACTGATGCCGGAAGGCCCGGCCCTGCGCGCCAAGGCGCGGATCTGGAACCACTATTGCAACGAGTATTTGATGCCCGACCTCTACGCGGTGCTCCGCAACCGCGACCGCGCGAAGCATAGCGAACTCGCCGCGAAGGTCGCCGGGCGCTTGCAATTCGTTGAACGCGAGGCCTTCGGCGTGCTCTCGGGCAAGGGCCCCTATTGGTTTGGTGACCAGGTCAGCCTGACTGATCTGGCCTGGTATCCATATTTCGAACGCCTTCCAGCCTGGACCCACTGGCGCGGGATATCGATCCCGGAGGATTGTCCGCGGCTGATCGCTTGGGCCAAGGCGATGTCCGGCCGTCAATCGGTGCAATCGGTCGCCAACGGAGCGGACTATTATATCGAGCGCTTTCGCGACCGGGCCGGAGAACAAATAGCGGCTTGATCCGCCAGGGTGAATGATCCGCGGCACACCGAAATGACGTCGGGGTACTGTGCGCCCGTTGCCGGCATTTGTCGTATCCTCGGCAAGCCGTTATAATTCAGGCGTTCTTTGGTGCTTGAGACCCCGCTGTGTGATCCTTCATGACCCGTGCGACAGATGCGTTCGTATCCCTGAACTTGCCCGGGATTGCGCGCCCGTCGCGCCTCCGATTGCCCTACATGGCCGTTCGGTTGTTGGCCGCGCCGGTCTACCCATTCGTCTCGCCGTCAGTGATTGCGCGGCGGCTTTGCTACCCCGCGTGTGGGTGGGACGAGGCAGTCACGCGCACGCATTTCCGGCGGTGCTTTGGCCGTGAAATCAATCTGACGAACCCCAGGACCTTCAGCGAGAAGCTGGGCTGGCTCAAACTGTTTCACCGCAAGCCGATCCACGAAACTTTCGCGGACAAAGTGGCCTGCTATGATTTCGTCCGCGCGCGGGGGTTTGGCGATGCTCTTTTGGAACGCCACGGCGTCTGGGACAGACCCGAGGATGTGCCGCTCGCGGATTTGCCTGAAACCTTCGTCCTCAAAGCCGCCCATGGCTGGCACATGAATTGGTTCCAGCGGCCGGGCGCACTCTTGCAGGTGCAAAAGATCCGCCGCGAAATGCGCCGCTGGGTGCGGACCGATCATTCTTTGAAGGACGGCGAGTGGCAATATCGCCGTCTGCCGCGGCGAATTTTGGCCGAGCCGCTACTGCAATTCCCCGGAGGGCGGACTGTCGACTATAAAGTATTCTGTTTCGCGGGAGTGCCGAGACTGATCCGCGTCATCGTGGGCCGGGGTGAGAATGGCGGGACGCGCGGCGCGCACTACGATCTGAACTGGCGCCAATTGCCGTTCGCGCGGTCGAAGCGTCTCACGATCGACAATATGCCCAGACCGGCCGGTCTGGAGCGCATGGTCGAGATCGCGGCCGCGCTGTCCGTGGGCGAACCGTTTCTGCGGGTCGACTTTTATGAAGTCGACGGGCGCATCATCCTCGGCGAATTGACCTTGTATCCCAATGGCGGGGCCTTCGTGATCGATCCGCCCGAATGGGATCTGCGTCTGGGCGACTGGTTGGATCTGCCTCCTGCGGCGGTCTGACGGGCTCGAAGCGTTGGCGCAACCTCCAGGGCCAGGTACACGGTATTAAAAGATCCGGAGCAAAAAATCCGGGCCCCGGCTTTCGCCGATGCCCGGACCTTGAGCGCGTCCTCCCCAGGCGCGTTAGATAACGTCGATATCGTCGACGCTAATCTCGGTTCCGCGGCCGAACTTGGCCACCAGTTCCATATCGCCTTCGCCGTTGCCATCTGCATCATAGTAAAGACGCCCACGACCTTGGTCGTAGATGAAGTGGTCGTCCGCCTCCAAGGCTTCCCTGCCCAGCACGAAGGCGCCCGGGAAGTCCCCGGCAGAGACGCCGAAGACGGCGCCATCGATCACGATCATGTCGATGCCGGTCTCGAAGTCCTTCACCTTGTCCGCGTGCATTCGGCCGAAGGCGTCGAAGACGAAGGAGTCGGCGCCATCGTCGCCGCGCAGAACGTCACGGCCCATGCCGCCGTTCAGCATGTCGTCGCCGTCCCGGCCACGCAGCCGGTCGCGTCCGTCCATGCCCTCGATCATCTCGTCTGCTTCGGTGCCGCGCATGCGGTCACGGCCATCGGTGCCGACCATGTGATTGGCGTCGCTGGGCGCGTCGTCGGTCGGATCGTTGTCGATCGTGACCACGACGTTGGCGGTGCTGACATTGCCGAGCGCATCGGTGGCGGTGATCTCCACCTCCTCGCTCTGCGCACCACTGGCCGCCTCGTCGTAGTCGGCGGCGTTATTGCGCACCAGTTCACCATCGACGATGGCGTAGTCGCCCGAAGTGACGTCGAGACTTCCAAGCCCTGCCGGATCGTCGGCCGAGACCAGGATACCGGTCGCGGTCGCGCCCTCCGTCAGGTTGCCATCGGCGGCGGTGATGGTCGGCCCATCCGTATCGGCCGGATCCCCAGGATCGCCCGGGTCACCGGGATCGCCATTGTCGAATGCATCGTCTCCGATAGTGACGATCACCGTCGAGGTGCTGGTATTGCCGAAGGCATCGGCGGCCGTGATCTCGACCTCCTCGGTTTGCACGCCGCCAGCCGCTTCGTCGTAGTCGGCGATGGCATCGCGCACCAATTCGCCTGCAACGATCGAGTAGGCACCGACCGTCACGGCCAGGCTGACAGGTCCGTTCGGATCGTCGGCGCTGACCAGGATGCCGGTATTGGTGGTACCCTCCAGAAGATCACCATCGGCCGCCGTGATAGCCGGACCGGTCGTGTCGTTGTCCGATGCATCGTCTTCGATGTTCACGGTGACTGTTGCCGTGCTGGTATTGCCCAGCGCGTCGGTGGCGGTGATCTCGACCTCCTCGGTCTGCGCACCGCCTGCCGCTTCATCATAGTCCGCGGCTTCGTTGCGCACCAGTTCGCCCGCGACGATAGCGTAAGCGCCTGCGGTCACTGACAGAGCAACCGGACCGTTCGGGTCATCCGCGGTCACGGTGATTCCGGTGGCGGTCGAGCCTTCGGTCAAGCTGCCATCGGCAACGGTGATCACTGGGCCTTCCAGATCGGCCGGATCACCGGGATCGCCCGGATCACCCGTCAGGATCGCAGCCGGGTCGCCCCCAGCCTCGGCCAGCAACAGGGCCTCGACGGGCTCCAATGGCCGGTCGATCACCAGCACGTCGCCGATCTCACCGTGGAAGAACCACTGCAAATTGTCGTTGTCGCCCTGGCGGGTCCGGGTCGACGCGCCGAGCACGGCGTCCTCGATATTGCCCAGCATGCCTGCAGGGAAGCCCTCCTCGGCATCGACCAGCTCGCCGTCGAGGTAAAGCCGTAACTGGCCTGCCTCGAAGGTAAAGGCGACATGGTATTCCTCGCCGGCCTGGATCGGCTGATCGTAGTCGGCCAGGTAAACGCTCTGCTCGGTGCTCTGGAACCGGACCTTCAGGACACCGTCACCGTTGATCCAGATGGTCAGGTGACCCCCATCCTTGTAGCCTGAGTGGTCCTTCGAGAGGAGCGCCTGGTCTGTGCCGTCGCCGGGATGTTCGGCGGTGAAGCTGAACGCCCAGGTGCCCTCTTCTTGCGCATGGCTGTCCTCATGCGGGATGGTAATCGCCGTCGTGTCGTCGAAGCTGCCGCCCGCATGCTCGGTCAGGATGACCGGCGGAGGCAGATCGTCCGGCGTGTTCCCGGCAAAGGTCACCAGGTCCAGATACGGGTTCGAAGAATAGGCTTCCGGATCGCTGCCGATCGGATCGCCCTCGAAGTCGCGTGTGTCGTAGCCGAATAGCTCCTCGCCGTTCGGACCGATCGACATCTTGGCCTCGCCGGTCGGCGCCAGCGCCTCCTGCAGATCGTCGATTGTCTCGACGATGCCGAAGGTCACGTTCGCATCGGTGACGATATCGTCCTCGTTCACAAGGTCGCCATGAACGACGACGTAACCCAGCGCGTCCTGATCGTGGGCACCGCCACCGCCATGCTGGTTCGAGACCAGGGTGATGACCGAGACCACGTCATCGGCGATTCCGTCACCATCTGTGTCCGTTAGCTTGTAATCGACCGACACGTTCGTGGTGTGGCCAATCACTGCGATGGTGTCTTCGTCCGCGTTGAAATCGGCGATGATATCGATGCCGATTGCATCGACCCAATGGTCATGGATGCGGTCGTTCTCGCCCGCGACGCCGGCCCAGTCGATGGTCCGGTCGTCGCTGACATGCTCCATGATGATGTCGAGCTTGGCGTTGATCAGCGGGCCGAAGTAAAAGAGATCCTCGCCGTCGCCGCCGACCAGGATGTCGTCGCCGATCAAGGGCTGATCGATCCAATCGACCAGCTTCAGGTATTCGTTGCTGATCGAGGGATCCGGGAAATCCCTTGTTAGATCGCCCGTCACGATTTGCCCGGCCCGGTCCTCGCCCACGTCGGCCAGGCTGATCAGGATGTCGTTGCCGGCACCGCCGATCATCAGGTCAGAACCACGGCCGCCATAGATGACGTCGTTGCCCTCGCCCCCATCGATGATGTCGTCGCCGTATCCGCCTCTGATCGTGTCATTGCCGGCATCGCCGTCGAGCTGGTCGTTGCCGCCGCCGCCGTTGATGGTGTCGTTGCCTTCACCACCCGAGAAGACGTCGTCGCCCGATGCGATCGGCTGCGGGCCGGACGGCGCGGTCAAGGCCGTGCCTGGACCATTGGCGACCAGCTCGGCCACCTCGGCAGCGCTCAGCGCGTCGTCAGCCGTGAAGCCGCCCCAAATGCCGAAATCGGCGATCGCACCCTCAAAGGGTTTGCGCAGATCCTCGGCGTCGGTGGCGAACTCGGCCGCCGTGTCGTTCACCTCGGCGCGCGAGGTGTCGGCACCTAGGACCCATGGCTCCTGATTGTTCAGGATATAGGCCTCGGTGTAGACGCCAGGCGTCTCGACGTTGCCTTCCACATTGGTCCAGAAGAAGTCCGGCACCGCCACGCCGTCGAGATAGACGGTGACGCCGTCATCGGTGAACGAAACGGCGATATGGCTCCAATCACCCTCGGTCAGCACCGGGATATTGGTCTCCCAAGCCTTGTTGCTTCCGCCGTCGCCCGGCGCGAAGCGCATGAACAGGCCGCCTTCCCTGGTGTGGCCGAGGCGGAAATGCCCGCCATCGCCGGTGCCGCTCTGATCCTTCGACAGGATGATCTGGTCGCGGCAGATCTCGTCGGGCCGGATCCACAGGGCGACCGTGCCCTGAGTGATCTGCATGTCCGAACTGTGCTGGATGAAGGCGTATTCGTCCTCGCCATTGAAGCTCAAGGCAGAGTTCGGCGTGCCGTCGGGACCGTCAGTCAAGCCGTCGGCACGCAGCAGAGCTTGGTTCTCGTAGAGCGTGTAGGCCTTGGCGGCCGGGCCGCCGCGGGCATCGGCGAAGCCGCCATCGACGCCGTTGTCGAAGGTCCAGAAGCCCAGTGCGCCCGGCAGGCCTTCGGCCTCCTCAGGCGCCGTCGGCGCAATCACGTCGTCGCCGTCGGTGCCGGTGTCGGTTTCGCCCGCGATCACCTCGGTGCCCAGTTGCTCGAACGGATAGCGTGTCAGCTCTGGGCCTTCCCCGGACGGATCGGCGAAGGTCACCTCGTCCAGGAACGGATTGTCAACATAGTCCTCCGGGCTGCCGGTCACCGGGCCCAGATTGTCGCCGGGCGAGCGGGTGTCATAGCCGTAGACGGTCTCGCCGTTGATCACGGTTTGCTTAAGGTCGCCCTGCGGATACAGCGCTTCGGCCATATCGTCGACGCCCTCGACGATGCCATAAGTGACATTTGCGTCGGTGGTGATGTCGTCTTTATTGACCTTGTCGCCATGCACGATCACCTGTCCGACTAGGTCGAGCGTATGAGCGCCACCACCGCCATGCTGCTGCGAGATAACGGTGATGATGCTTTCGTCGTCGCCGTCACCATCGGTGTCGCGGTAATCCACATAGACGTTTGCCGTGTGGCCGATCACGGCGATATGGTCCTCTTCGGCATTGTAGTCAGCGATGATGTCGATGCCTGTGGAATCGACCCAGTGGTCATGCAGCTCGTCATTCTCGCCGGCGACGCCGGCCCAGTTGATGGTGCCATCGCTGCGCACGTGCTTGCGGATGATATCCGCCTTCGCATTGATCTGCGGCGCGATCAGGAATGTATCCCTGCCTTCCCCGCCGATCAGAACGTCGTCGCCGATCAGCGGCTGGCCTTCATAGCCGGCCAGCTTCTGGCGGTCGTTGTTCACCTCGCCGTCCGGGTCGCCGCGCGTCGGCGCGCCGACCGCAAGCTGACCGATCCGCTGTTCGCCGGAATCCGAGCGTGCGACCAGGATGTCGTCGCCAGCACCGCCGTCCAGAAGGTCCGAGCCGCGCCCGCCGTCCAGATAGTCGTCGCCCTCGCCACCGAACAGGCGGTCGTTACCGTAGCCGCCCAGCAGCTCGTCGTCGCCTCCCAGCCCGTTGACGGTGTCATCGCCACCCTGGGCGTCGATCACGTCGCGGTCCTCGGTGCCGTCAAGCGTCTCGGGGATGTCGAGCGATGCCTCGCCCAGGAAGTGCGAGGGATGATAGTCCTCGACCGGCACTATGGGTGTGTCCTCATCCGGGGTCTGGAAATCTTCGACGCTCTGATAGAACGCGCTTTGATCGACGACCAAGCCGTCGATCTGCAAGGCCAGTGACTGGGCGCCGCTCGCATCGAAATAGCTCAGGTCGATCTCGTAGAGCCCACCCTCGAAATCTGCCGTGCGCGCCGTGCCCGCAGTGGCGCGGGTTCCTTCAAAGTCCGAGAACAACTCGCCACCGACCTTGAGCTCGTAGCCGTCATCCGAGATCACTGTGATTGTGTGCGTGCCTGCCGGAATGAATATGAAGCCGGTGAAGGTCAGGCCCGACGGCCCCATCTCGAGGATTGTACCGTCGCCAGACAGCGAGGCCGCGTCGTCGTCCAGGAACTGGCTCACCGTGGTATCGCTGCGCCGGCCAGAATAGAGAAGTTCGGTCGCTGTGAATGTCAGCTCCGGCGTCTGCGAGGCGATCACCTCCTGCAAGGCCGCGATCGAGTTGATGCTGGTGCCGGGTACATAGACTTTGCCCGCAAGGCCGCTGCCGCGTGCCGGGACGCCCGTGACTTCAGTCAGTGCCAGATCAGGCGAGCCGATCGGGCCGGTGACATCGGATTCAGTAATGGTGATCGATTTGGTCATGGCAAACGTCTCCTCCTTGCGCCGCGGCGAGCGGCGACATGGCACCGGATGTGCACCGGCGGCCGGTTTCGTCTCTTTTCGGACTACTTGAGGGGTAAGCTAACCGGGTAGTAAGTTCAGAAATCTCACGAGCGCAATCGCGAATCCCACGCTAACTTTCCTGCAGATGCTAGCATTTCATTTATAGATGGGAAGGGTTTTATTCCGAGATTTCTATATAATTACAGATTGGACTCACTCAATGAAAGTAAGTAGGAAACCATGACTCTCCGATAGGTTGATTTCACTCGCCTTTGACTTGAATTTGATTTTGCGACGCGCGTGGCGACGGAATTCTAAGAGTTCACAATCCAAGCGCGGTGGACGCGCATCCCAGCCGGCGGTGCGCGGCGCGCCAAAGCATCAGGGATTGCGTCAGATAACCGAGCCCCGCGGCCGCCGCGGCGCCGAGCGCGCCGAAGGGTCCGGCCAGCAGAGCGGCGCCAGCCACCATGACCGCGACCGACAACAAGCGCGCGCGAACGACGGCGTCCTCATGGCCGGTCATCTCCATCAATGGCTCGACCGGGCCAAAGACCGCCCGCAGGCTCCACGCGGCGCAGAGCAGGATCAGAGGCTGGTAGGCGGGCAGAAACGGGGCTCCGAATGCCAGGCCCAGCAGCGACTCTCCAGCTAGCGAGAGGAAGATCAGCACCAGAAGGGTCGTCGCCGCCATGCCGCGCGCGCCTTGGCTGATGAATTCCTGCAGACGGGCCGCGTTGCCGCGCGCATGGCTCTCGCTGATCCCAGGTCCGATGACCCGGATGACCGTGGCGTAGCCCAAATTGGCCAAGCCTGCCGTTCGCTGCGCAATCCGGAGGAAGGTGGTCTGAGCCTCGCTCGCTGCCGCGCCCAGGATCAAGACCAGCACATGCTGCTCGGCGATGACCAGCCCGCCTGCAAGCGCGAAGCGCAACGCGCTGCGCAACCAATCAGCGGCACGGTATGCCGGCGGCGCGGCACGCCATGCGCGGATCAGGCGCGGCGCCAGCAAGACGACCGCAACGACCATCGTGGCAGCCACCGCGGCGACTTTCAGCATGACCGCGCGTTCGGGCGTCAGCCAACCCGGGACCAGCAGGATGGTAGTTCCCGACAACGCCATCATCGTGGCGTTCTGGGCGAGTGTCGTGACGATGGCCGCGGCCGTGACGCGCTGAAATCCCTGCAGCAGCCCGCCGCCGACATTCACCATCGCCGCAAGCGGCGTCAGCAGCAACGCGGGCAGCAGCACCGCCTGCACCGTGTCCGGAAACCCGCCGTCGATCAGCGGCCAGGCGAACAGGCAAAGCAGGGCGAAACACGAAGCCAACGCCAACAGCATCACCGTCGCAAAGCGGAGCAGGCCGCTCAGACGACGATGGTCTTCCACGGCATTGGCCCGGTTGATCTCGCGGGTCAACAGCACTGGCAAGCCCAGTTGGATCAGCGGTGTGAGGATCCGGCCTGCCGCGATGCCAATGCTGTAAAGACCAAGGCCGGTCACACCGAGGCTGCGCGCCAGCAGGATCGCCACTGCAACGCTGACGCAGATATCAATTGCCAGGATTCCGCTCACCCCCATAGACAGGCGCATGAACGCGCGCCCGGACCCTGCGCCGCCGGCCCCAAGGTAGGATTTTCGCTTCTCGCTCCGATGGTTGTCCCGGACACTCTCGCGCATATCGGGGTCACAGTTGGTCGTGGTCAGGATCCGCTCTCACGGGCTCCCGGCCACGTTCGTGGGGGATGGTTAATTGTTGGCTACGGTGCGTCCCGGGGCTTCAAACGATCCTGTGATAGTTCAGAATTAATTTTTCTGCTATATTCCAACGAGTCATGAACGAAAGTTGGACTATAAGTTTATGAGTGGGGTGGTTCTGTTCGGGGTCCGGAGTCCCCTTGTCACCGAGTTCGAGGAAAGCTGTGACCGGGCGGGCATTTCGGTGATCGCCGGCGTCAGCGTCTCGGGCGCGCCACGCATGTCTGGCGCCGCGCCGGTGGTCGCGCTTGACGAGGCGGGCACCCGGTTGGCGGGCGAAGGCTATCTGGCTTGCGCTTTCAGCCCGCGTAGGCGGCGCGCTCTGGCCGAACAGGCCGAGGCCAGCGGGCTGAGGCACGCGCCCGCGCTGATCGACCCGACCGCGATTCTGGCCAAGACCTCTCGGATCGACGAGGGCAGCTTCATCAACGCGGCTTGCGTGATCGGCTCGGTCGCCTTCGTCGGCATGAACGTGCTGATGAACCGGTCCGCGTCGCTCGGGCACCATTCGGTGCTCGAGGACGATGTCTCGATCGGCCCGGGCGCGATCATGGCGGGAAATGTGCGGGTCGGCCGCGGTTCGATGGTCGGTGCCGGCGCGACCATCCTGCCCGATATCCGGATCGGCAGCGATTGCGTGGTGGCCGCCGGGTCGGTCGTCAACCGCAATGTGCCCGATGGAACGTTTGTAGCCGGAAACCCGGCCAAACCCCGGCCCTTCGATTGGGGCCGCACGAGCCTGGCGGTGGCGGATGGCGAGTGAAGCGGTGACGATGCCGCGCAACGCGGCCGAGCTTGTCGCTCTGATCGACCGGCGCGCCGATCAGGGCGCGGTGTTTATCGAATGGCAGAACGCGCGACTGACCTATGCGGACTTCGCCGATGATCTGCGCCGGTTTTGCGGACTGTTCTCGGCGCATGAACTGATCCCGGGCGACCGGATCGTGATCGCGACCGAGACCGAACGGCACGCAATCGGCGCCTTCACCGCCGCGCTGCTGGACGGGCTGGTGCCAATCATGTTGACGCCGCAGACGCCGGCGCCGCGCATCGCGGCGATCGCGGCGCTGGTCGAGCCGGGCTTGGTCTTCATCGATGCCACGCGGTCAGCCGAGGAGTGGTGTGGCGGTTACACGGTCCTGGGCGTTACCGGAAGCAGCCCTCGCCGCGGCCTTTTCGGGCGCAGGCGTGACGACAGCAAACGCGATGATAGGGGGCTCGAAGTAGCCCTGGGGCAATCCACACCACGCGCGCCGCGTGCCGTCACGGGTGACGGAGAGCTGGCGTATATCCTGTTCACCTCCGGCACCACGTCCGAGCCGAAAGGTGTGATGGTAACCCATCGCAACCTCTTCACTCACCTGGCGACGCTGGCGCGCGTCCTGCGCTACAATACCGACAGCCGGATCTTCAACGGCATGGTGCTGGCTCATGCGGATGGCCTGATCCAAGGGCCGGTCCAGGCGCTCTTCTGCGGCTGCCGCCTGATCCGTCCGCCCGCCTTCCGCGCGCCCGAGTTGGAGGCGCACCTGAACATGGTGCGGGCCCACAGCGCGACGCATTTTCTGACCGTGCCCGCGATCCTTACGCTGATCGACCGCTATGCGGCCCATGACGACTATCTCGCGGCGCCGGAATTCCGTTTCCTCGTCTCGGTCGCGGCCAAGCTCGAAGTTCCCCTGTGGCAACGGCTCGAGACCCGCTTCGGCCGGCCTGTGATCAACATGTACGGCCTGACCGAGACGGTCGCCAGCGCGCTTTTTGCAGGGCCGGATTTGGGGTCGATCGGAACAATCGGGCAACCAGTGGATTGTATCGCAAAGATCGTCCTGCCGGACGGCTCCGAGGCCGAGGCCGAGGCCCCCGGAGAGGTTTGGCTGCGTGGCGACAACGTCTCGCCCGGCTACTATCGCGCGCCCGAAGCGACGCTGGAGAAGTTCGCGGATGGCTGGCTCAAGACCGGCGATCTGGGCGTTCGGGATCCAGATGGGACCTACCGGATCGTCGGCCGCCTGAAGACCGCGATCATGTCTGGCGGATTCCTGATCCAGCCTGAGGAGATCGACGAGGCGCTGCTGCGCCACGAGGCTGTCGCCGAGGTAGCGACGGTGGGCCTCGATGATCCGGATCTGGGCGAGATTGCCGTCTCGGCGGTGGTGCTCGATGGCGAAGCGGACGAGGCGGCGCTGACCGCCCATTGTGCCACCTATCTTGAACCGCAAAAGGTCCCGAAGCGGATCGCCCCGGTTGCCGAGATCCCGCGCGGCGATGCGGGCAAACCGCAGCTTGCCCGTCTGCGCGAGCTACTGGCCGAACCTGGCAGTCATCCGCTGCCCACAGCGAACGGTGCGAACGACATCGCCGAGACCGTGCTGGATGCGGCGGCGCGCAGCTTCCGGGTGCCGCGCGAGACGCTGAGCCTGGAAAGCTCGACCGAAACGGTCGAGCGTTGGGATTCGTTTGCCCATGTTGGCCTGATCGTCGCGGTCGAATCGGCGTTGGACATGAGATTGCCGACGCGCGAGGTGATTGCGGTGAAAACGCTCAAGGGCCTCGCCGAGGCCGCGGCCCGGCAGCGCGAACGCTCATGACCGGTGCTGCGAGGCGAATGGCCGTGATCTGGATCGCGGCAGGGCTCGGCGTTACCGCGCTGTTCTCGGGGCTGTTGTTCTTCCCGGGCTCCGATATCGCCAAGTCGCGCACCGCGCGCACCGTCGAGATGTTGCGCGGGCTCGACCCCATGCCGTCAGACATCGTGGTCGGTTCGTCGATGGCTCAACGCGCTTTCCCGCCCTATCCGAACTTGGCGGCGGTGGGTCAACCGCCACGGCGCGGCCTGCGCCTGGCGATGTCCTGTGTCGAGCCAGAAGACATCTATCAATTAGTTGACGCCGCGATCGAGCTTGGCGCCGAGCGGATATTCGTCGGGGTCAACCATCTGTTCTACGGCATCGCGCCCTGCGAGAAGATCATCGGTGACACGCAAGGGTTCGCTGGTTTTGGCCCCCGGCTGCGGTCGCGGATCAAGTGGCTGGTTCGCGGCGCCTCTTGGGTGCGCGCGACGATGGCACATGAATCTCCCTGGCTGGACCGCACCTTCAAGGGCGAGCGCGCGATGATGGAGAAGGAGGCGCCGCCGGACTTCCGCGCGTCCGACCCGACCCCGCATCTGGCCAAACTGTTGGAGAAGGCCCGCCGTAACGGGACAGATGTTCATCTATTCGCCGTTCCCCGGTCTGAATCGTGGCTCCGCTATATCGGCGTGCGGCAGGAAATCGACTTCGCGGCACGTCTCGAGGCGCTCTCCTTAGCGGTGGGGAAGCCGGTCTGGCGCGTCGCGGTCAGTTGGCCCGATCACCTGTTTGCCGATCCCGGTCATGTTAACCGCACAGGGCGCACCCGCTTCATGGACGCCCTGCGCGAAATGCTGAACGGGGTCTCGTGAAACCAGAGATTCTGATTCTGATCGCCGCTGGGCTGGCCTCGGTTGCGGTCTTTTGGGCGCTGCCGCGCCGGCACGCGCAAACCGGCGTCGCGGCGGTCAGCTTGGCTGTGGTCGCGTGGCTCTATCCGGCGGCCGGCGTCTATCTCTGGTCCTCCATCCTGCTCGTGAATTTGGTTACGGTTCTCTTCGACCCGGCACCCGTTCGCGGACCGGCCGCGCTTGCCGCCAGCATCCTGCTGGGCACGGCATTCCTGATCCTGCGCGACGTGCCTCTGGGCCCCGCGGGCCCGATCGCTTTGCTCGGATCCGCCTATTTCACCCTGCGCCACATTCATGTGCTGGCGGAATGGGCGTGGGGCCGGCTCGAGGCACCGACGCTTGGCGAGTTGGCGCGCTATCATCTGCTGCTTCCGGTTCTCTCCAGCGGGCCGATCCACCGGCTGCCGCATTTCAACCGCGCCTGTCTGCGCCGGCGCTGGAACGCCGAGGAATTCTTCACCGGCGCCGAGCGCGCCTTGCTGGGTGCCGCCATGGTGACGATCATTGGCGGCGTCGTGCTCGGCTGGCGGCTGGACTCGATGATCCGGAGCCTCGGTGTCGATGGCTTCATCGGGGTCTGGCTTATCTCGGCGGTCGATTGGCTGAGGCTTTATGTCTACTTCGCGGGATATACGGACATCGCGCTCGGCCTTTGCCTGATGATGGGCCTGACGCTGGAGGAGAATTTTGACCGGCCCTGGCGAGCCCAATCGCTGGTCGAATTCTGGACCCGCTGGCACATGACCCTGTCGCATTGGTGCCGGGACTATATCTATGTGCCGCTTGCCGCGGCGACGCGCTCGCCCCTGATCGGCGTCGGATCGGCGCTTCTGGCCCTGGGGATCTGGCACCAGACGTCGCTTTACTATGTCGCCTGGGCGGTTTGGCAGACATTGGGGATCGTCCTGACCCACGCCTATGGACGGCTTGGTGACCCGCTGGGTCTCGACCGCTGGCCGATTTGGCTTAAGGTGGTGGCCGCGCCGGTGGCGATCTTGGCATGGCTGTCGGCCGCGCGGCCGGTGATTGGCCTCTTACTAGGAGCGTCGCCCGCATGACCCCGCTCTACCGCATTCTCGAATCGTATCTTGGATCCCGGCTCGCCGGGCCGGTGCTGGCGGTGATCTATGCCTTCCTGATCGCGTCGATCCTCTTGCTCGCGAACTTGGACGGGCTGGTGCCGATCATCTATCTGGACATGCCCTGACCGCTTGCCCGCCAATCGCACTTCGTGACAGGCTGGCGCCATGACAGGTGATGATTTTGCGCGCGTGATCGAGGCAATCGACCGAGCCAACGCCGCTGACCCCGAGACGGTGGAGGACGGGGGCCAAGCGCGACCCGCTGCCTTGGTCTATGGACAGCGCATGTCGGCCGAGCTGATCCGATTTGCACCCCAGGCGTCCGAGCCGCTTCGGATCGCCGTGCGCGGTCAGCATATCGAGCGTTGGAAGATGCTGCGTGCCAGCTATCCCGAGGGCCGCCAGGGCTATCTGGAATGGCGCCGCGATCTGGGCCGCTATCACGCCCAGCGGGTTGCCGAGATCATGGCCACCGTGGGTTACTCTGAGGCCGATTGCGAGCGCACAGCCCAAATCGTGCGCAAGGAGGGGATCAAGCGCGACCCCGACGTTCAGACGCTCGAGGACGTGGCCTGCCTGGTCTTCATGCGCTGGTATTTCGCCGGTTTCGCAGAAGACCGCGACTGCGATCAAGTTCGCCATATCGTCGGTCGGACCGCGCGCAAGATGTCCGCCGCGGGCCGGGCTGATGCCTTGGAGCAATTCGAATTGCCCGCTGATCTGGCGCCCGCGTTGGTGGATTGACTTAGATCAAAACGCGTTTCCGCCGATCCGATAGTATTCATCCCGGTCCTGAGATGGACCCGTTTTCCCTTGGGATCAATTCTGATCTCGAACTTCGGGGGCGCGCGGCCAATGTGGCAGGTCGCCGCCCCCTCTTTTCTGATAACCTCGATCCATGCCAGTCTGGCGGCGCGAGAAATGCGCCGACAGGAGACCGCATGTCTGACGCCCTGGAAGTTGGCTACGATGTCCCTGCGCTGCCGGGCATGGCGGAGGCCGAGGTCCAGACGCCCTGCCTGATCCTCGACCTCGAGCCGTTCGAGCGCAACGTGTCCCGGATGCACGAAATCTGCGGGGGCCTGGGCGTGCGCCATAGGGCCCATGGCAAAATGCACCGCTCGGCCGACATCGCGCGTTACCAGATCGAGGCGGGGGGCGCATGCGGGATCTGCTGCCAGAAGGTTTCGGAGGCCGAGGCGTTCCAGCGCGCGGGGCTCGCCGACATCCTGATCACCAACCAGGTGACCGAACCAGCAAAGATCGACCGCCTGGCGCGCCTGGCAGGGCGGGGGCGGATCATCGTTTGCGCCGATGACCCGGGCAACGTGATCGCTCTCTCGGAAGCTGCCCAGCGCCACGGCACCCAAATCGAGGTTCTGGTCGAGATCGAATGCGGCGCTGAGCGCTGTGGCGTCGCGCCTGGTGCGCCAGCAGTCGCGCTGGCGCGCGCAATCGACGGCGCACCGGGGCTGCGTTTCTCGGGCATCCAAGCCTATCACGGTGCGGCCCAGCACAAGCGCCCGTTCTCCGAGCGTCAGGCCCTGATCGAGGCCGCGATCACGGATGTGAGGGCCACCGTCGACCTTTTGAGCACCACGGGGCTTGCCTGCGACATCATCGGTGGCGCGGGCACCGGCACCTACATGTTCGAGGGGGCCTCCGGCCTCTACAACGAACTGCAATGCGGCTCCTACGCCTTCATGGACGCGGACTATGCGCAAATCTTGGATCAAGCCGGCGAGCCGGTCTCGGAATTCGAGCATGCGCTTTTCGTCCTGACCTCGGTGATGAGCACAGCAGTGACTGGCCAGGCCGTCTGCGATGCCGGGCTGAAGGCGCACTCGGTCGATAGCGGCCCACCGGTGATCTTCGGCCGCCCGGATCTCGGCATCGGCAAGTTCTCGGACGAGCATGGTGTGATCGCCGATCCAGAGAACACGCTGAAGCTCAATGACCGGCTGCGTCTGGTGCCCGGGCATTGCGACCCGACCTGCAACCTGCACGACTGGTATGTCGGCGTTCGCAACGGTGTGGTTGAGACGCTGTGGCCGGTGACCGCGCGCGGCAAGGGGTTTTGAGGGAAATGACACCGGCAGTCGAAACATGCGCACTGCGCCCGCCGGATCAGGTGATGCGGCTGGCGCGGATGGGCTCGTTCCATGCCTCGCGGCTTTCCTTCATGCGTGTACTTCTGCGCCGACTCAAACGCGACGGATGGCGCTTTGACCGGCCGCTTTGGCGGATCGACGAGACCGGAGTCGGCGTCGCGACCTACCGGGCGATCCGGCCTGAGCGCACTTACACTCTGGTCGCCTTCGCTCATGATCTGCCCGACGAGAAGCGCTCGGACCGGGTGATTGCCGAGGCCTGGGACGCCACATTCACTTTGTTCGACGGCGAGCCGGGCGAGGCAGACATCGCCCGCCTGGCCCAGAATGTGCCCTTGCAGGAGGCGGGCCGGGTCAGCGAGCGCGAATTGGTGCTGTCGCGCGCCAACCGCTCGGTGCGCCTCTTCGCGCATGTGGTCGACCAACTGGCCGCCGGGCGCCAACCGGATGCCGACCAGATCGAGGCGGTCGGCTATCTGATGCGTACGACAGCCGTCTACGGCTCGGGAAAGTTCGGGGCCGCCGACCGCGATCTATGGGCCGACCGGCCGGAATTCCGGGGCTCGTTCCTGCCCGAATTGCTTAGCGTCTGGTTGATTCGCGTCTTCTCGATCGACATCGTGCAACACCTCGCCGAGGTGCGGGCGGCTGAACGTGGGCGCAAGGCCGCAGCGTTTGACCCAGCGCTCAAGCGCCGGCTGGGTATCGGTAATTCGACTGGCCTCGGCATGGCGCCGTTTCTGGTTAGCCATCCGGCGCTGATCCATGCCTGGATCAATGCCCGGGAAACCGCGCTGGCCCGGGTCCGCGCCCTGCCCACAGCCGCGCCGCAAGAGATCGCGCGCTTCGTTCACCTGGCGGCGCGGGCGCGGCAAAACGCGCTGAATTGGACCTCCGCCCATCCGCTGCAGGTCGAGAAGGTCGAGGCGTTGCGCGCCGATATGTCTCGGCTCGAGGCACATCTCGAGGCCGGCGAGATCGACGGCCCGCGGCCCTGGGACGCGCTTTACCGATGGGCCGAGGATCACCTCTCGCTCGAGGGTCAGGAGCAGGTGGTCTCGCTGATGCTCGAGCCTTATCCGGCCCTTGTCGACGATTTGGCGGAAACCATGGCGGCGGACGAAGCGGCAGCGTTTCCAATCGACGGCACCATGTCGGTGTCAGCGTTGCGGGCAATCCTCGAGCGGGTCTATGGATGGGCGCTGAACACCGACTTCGAGGACCGCGCGGCCCAGGCACGGGTCTGGTATGTCTCGGAGGAGAAGCTCGAACCCCGCCTTGGCGAGCGTTTCGAGGAACCGATCGAATCCTACGAACAACCCCTTGCGCCTGCCCGGGATGCGGCGGCGCTCGAGCGCAACTTGGCCGGGGCGGACCCTGATGAGCGCTTGGGCGAATTCCTGATGCGCCACCCGGAACATCGACACATCGCACGGCGCGCACAGGTCGCGGATCGCCTGGCCTATGCCGAGATCCGGGACAACACCATCGCGGCTGAAATGCTGCCGATCGATCTTTTGCGCTGCAAACTCAGTTTTTTCGGCGCCACCCGGTTCGATCCCCGCTCGGACCGCTGGGTTCGGATCACTATGTATCAGGACGCGCCGTTCCCGGACGAGCTGGCGGAAAGCGACGTGGATGCCTGGACCTATCCGCCGTTGGACGTGGCCTCGTGAGTTGGTCGCTGGGCGAGGCCCAGGCGCTGGCGGTGAAAGCGGCGCGTGGAGCGGGGTATTCCTGGGGATTGGCGGAAGAGGCGGGCTACGCGCTCCGCTGGCTCGCTGCGCACGGCCTGCCGGGACCGGCGGCACTGGCGGGATTGCTGGAAGGCGGCTGCGCGGCCGCGACACCATGCCAAAGATGCCCGTTGGCGCGGGGAGCGGCGTTGGCCGATTTGGGCGAAATGCCTGACGGGCTGGTCGATCTCCGGTATCCAGTCCTGCTCGCCCCGTTCGCAGCCCGGTTGTCCGGAGCAGCCGGCCTGCAGTGGCCCGGCGCGGCGATTGCGCTTGAAAATGACGAGGTATGGATCACCGGCAATGTGCTCACCGCATCAGCCGAGGTCGGGTTTCAGCCCGGCGAAGTTTCGGGCGGACCGGCCGAGCGCATGACCCGCATCCCGGACACGGACGCGCCGTCGATCGACGTGCTCGTTCTCTTCGCGGCCCGAACCTACGCCCCGGCGACCGAAGCCTCGCGCCTTTCGGGCGCAGGCGCCGGGACGACCGACAACGATTGACGGCTCGGCCAGTCCGTTTCGCGGTAGGGTGCGCACTCATGCTCACCGATGTCGCGAAATGAATGGTTCGCATGAATGCGCATCCTATGCGACCTCACGCAGCCCCAAAATCTCCCGAGCCTGCTGCCAAGTCGCGACCGGGCGCTCGTATTTCTCGCAAAGATCGGCGGCCTTCCTGACCAAGGCCGCGTTCGAGGGTGCCAGCACGCCTTTTCCCAGCCGCAGATTGTCCTCGAGCCCTGTCCGCGTATGTCCGCCCGCGGCAATGGACCACTCGTTTAGCAGGATTTGCCCCTGCGCGATCCCGGCGCCGCACCAAGTGGCGTCAGGCGCAATGCGCTTCACCGTCTCGACGTAGAAATCGAAGACGTGCTTGTCGACTGGCATTGCGTTCTTGACGCCCATGACAAACTGGATGTGCAACGGGCCTTTCAGTTTGCCCTCGCCTTGCATCTTGACCGCCTGAAAGATATGCGAGGCGTCGAAGGCCTCGATCTCGGGCTTGACGTCGTGTTCCAGCATCTCGGCGGCCAACCAATCGACCAACTTGGGGCTGTTCTCGTAGACCCGCGTCGGGAAGTTGTTCGAGCCGACGCTCAGCGAGGCCATGTCTGGCCGCAAGGGCAGCATCCCGCCGCGCTCGTGTCCGGTGCCCGAGCGCCCACCGGTCGAGAGCTGGATGATCATGCCCGGGCAGTGCTTCTCCAGCCCCTCCTTGAGGCGCGCGAAGCGTTCCGGGTCCGAGGTCGGGTTCTGTTCCTCGTCGCGCACATGGCAATGGGCGATTGTGGCGCCCGCCTCGAAGGTTTCCTGTGTCGACTCGATCTGCTCTGCGATCGTTACTGGAACGGCCGGATTGTGCTCCTTGCGCGGAACCGAGCCGGTGATCGCGATGCAAATGATGCAGGGATTGTTAGCCATGGGCCGCCTCCGCTCAGGTCTCGAAGAAGACCGTCTCGCGGTCCCCTTGCAGATGGATGTCGAAACAATAGACCGGCTCGGCGCCGCCGCGAAGGGCCATGAGTGTCTCGCGGCGCGCGGGTTCCTCGATCGAACCCAACACCGGGTCCGCGTCGTTGGCCCGTGCCTCGTCCGAGAAATAGGCCCGAGTCGCCAGTCCAAGATTGATCCCGCGTGCAACCAGCCAAAGGTTTAGGTGCGGCGCCTGCGGTGCGTTGCCGGGCCCGGGCACATGCCCCGGCTTGATCGTCTCGAAGCTGAAAATACCGGACTCCGCGTCCGGCATGATCCGGCTCCAGCCCGCACTCGGCGCATACTGGCCTTCTGCATCTGCTTGCCAAACCTCGATCAGGACGTCCGTCACCGGCGCGCCGTCGCCATCCAGCACCCGCCCCTCGATCCGGATGTGCTCGCCTGCGGCATCGGATGGGACGATGGAGGTTCCCAGGTCAGTGGCCGCGGCGATGCCGGACGCGCGGGGCGCCAGACCGATATGCAGATAGGGCCCGGCGGTCTGCGACGGGGTCTCCGGCAGCCTTGCCATCACATCCCCTCCGGCCGGTTCTCCATCGGCGTCTGTGCCCGGCCGCGCAGCACGATGTCGAAACGGTAGGCCAACGCATCGAAGGGCTGGGCCGCGTCCATGTCTAGGGGCGCGATCAGCCGCTCGATCGCTGTCGGGTTCGCCACCGACTGCACGATGGGGCAGAGCGGGATCAGCGGATCGCCCTCGAAATACATCTGGGTGATCAGCCGTTGACAGAACGCCATTCCGAAGACGGAAAAATGGATATGGGCCGGGCGCCAAGTATTCGGGCCGTTTGGCCAGGGATAGGCGCCGGGCATGATGGTCAGGAACCGGTAGCTGCCATCGTCGCCGGTCAGCGTGCGACCGCATCCGGCGAAGTTGGGATCCAACGGCGCCTGATAGCTGTCGTTGGCATGGCGGTAACGCCCGGCCGCGTTCGCCTGCCAGACCTCGACCAGCGTCTGCGGCACCGGCTGACCTCCGCCGTCCAGAACATGGCCATGGACAATGATCCGCGCCCCGATCGGCGCACCGTTCACCGCCACGTTTCGCAGCAGGTCGTGGTCCAGAGGGCCGATCGCCTCGTGCCCAAATGCGGGACCGGAGGTCTCGCTCAGGGTCTGTGGGATTGTCAGAAGGGGCCGCGCCGGCGCGCGCAGGCGGGTGCTGCGGTAGCCAGGGGCCAGCGCAGACGGATGGCTGGCCGGGTCGCGCCTGACGTAACCTGCGTCAGACATGGCCGATCTCGGCGAGAAATTCGCCGATCAGCCGCGCGGTCTCCGCTGGCTGCTCGATGCAGGGCAGGTGGCCTGCCCTGCGTATCAGTTCGAACCGGCTGCCGGGGATCAGGCCGGCAGTCTCGCGCACCAAGTCAGGCGGAGTCGCGCCATCCTCGGCCCCGCAGATCGCCAAGCACGGCAGGCGCAGGCGGCTGGTGCTCTCGATCAGATCGGTGTCGCGGATCGCGGCCGAGGTGCGGGCGTAGCCCACCGCCGGGGTCCGGGTCAGCATGTTACGCCAGACTGGGAAGCTGGGGTCGCCTTCGCGGAAGGCCGTGGTGAACCACCGCTCCATCACACCGTCCGCGATTGCCTCGATCCCGCCCTCTTCGACCGCCGCGATGCGGCCGTCCCAAAGCTCTGGGTTGCCGATCTTGGCGCCCGTGTCGCAGAGGATCATGGCCGTCACCAGGTCTGGGCGCTCGGCGGCCAGGCCCTGGGCGATGATGCCGCCAACCGACAGGCCGCAGACCACCGCACCGGCGACGCCGAGCACATCCAGGATGCCGGCCAAGTCCGCCACATGGTCTTCCATGCCCCAGGACGCCTTTGGGCAGTCGCTCAGCCCATGGCCGCGCTTGTCGTAGCGTACGATGCGCAGGCCTTCGGGCAGCAGCGGCAGCACGGCATCCCAAATGCGGAAATCGGTGCCGAGCGAGTTGGAGAAGACCAGCGCCGGGCCATCCGCCGGCCCGGTCTTGGCCACATGGAGCGTGATGCCATTCAGATTCACGGTTTGCATGGGCCCGAGTGTTCCTCGGAAACACATGCGTCGTCCAGCCCCGTTAGGTCAGCAAGTCTCTCAGATCCGCCGCGACCCGCGGGCCGACGGCCTGGGCACTATAATGCGCCTCGACCCGGGCGCGCCCGGCCGCGCCCATGCGGCGGCGCAGACCGGGATCTTCGAGCAATCGCCTCAGCGGTGCCGACCAGTCGCCGCCTGGCGCCACCACGAATCCGGTCTCACCGTCGATCACGACCTCTCGGTTGACGCCCACGTCGCTGACGACAGCGGGCGCGCCCAGGGCTTGATACTGGATTGCCTTCAACGCGCACTTGCCGCGCGCCCAGGGCGTGTCGGGCAGGGGCATCAGCCCGATGTCGATCAAGCCAGTGGCAGCCACTTCGGTCTCGGCCGACCAGGGAACGCAGCGGCCCGAAATCCCATGTGCCGCCAGGTCGATCTCGGCGCCGATCAGCAGCATCTCGAAGGGGGCTTCGTGCCGCAGCGCCGCGAGTTGGGGTAGTAACGGTTCGAGATATTGTTGGGTCGAGCGCGAGCCGGTCCAGCCGATCACCGGCGGCGGGTCACCGTCGCGATCCGGCACCCGATAGTGCTCGGTGTCGACCGTGCTGGGCCATATAACCATACTAGCACAGTATTGCGCCATATGTTTCGCCAGCGTCGGGTTTCCGGCACCGATCATCACCGCGCGCCGTCCGATCGCACCCGCGCGCCAGTCGCAGCGCAGCAGCCGCCGCCAGAAATTGTCGCCTGAGTCCGGCGGCAGGTAGACCGCGTCGTCCAGCTCGTAGACCAGACGCTTGCCCATGAGCGAAAGCAGCACTTCTGCCAACGGTGGCCCGCTCAGCGCGGCGTTGCGGTGGATCACGACCAAGTCCGCGCGCAGGCCCGTCCGAAGGGCTTGGACCAGCCAAACCGGATAGCGCGGCGCCATCAGCGCGAAGGCGGCCAACCCTCGCCCTCCGCGACGCGCCGCCCCCACCGTTTTGGTCGAGCAGCAGATGATCTCGATCTCCAGGCCGGCCGATTCCAGATGCCGCAGCCACTGTTCCCACCGGTACCGCTGGCTGGGGGCGATCCCCAACTCGTAGGGCAGCAGCAGCGCGACCCGGTTCACGGGGCCAGCCCGTCATAGACCGCGTTGTAGGCCGTCAGCGCCACGGGCAGGTCGTGAGGCGCCCGCGAGCGTGCCCGCAGGGCCGGCCGGTCCATCGCCAAGAGCTGGTCAAGCCCGGCAACAACGCCGTCGATCTCTTTCTTGGTCATCTCGCGCAGCACGGCGCCCGCATCTAGCTGGGTGACGATCCGGGCGGTGTCGCCGACACGGTCGTTCACGACCACCGGCAGGCCGCAGGCCAGGTACTCAGCCAATTTCGTCGGCGAGGCGCCGAGGCTGGAATAGCTCGGCCGTCGCAGCGCGATGGCCAGGTCGGCGGCGCCCAGCCAGTAGGGCACCTGTGCGTGCTCGGAGGGCCGAATGATCAGATCGTCCGGCGAAATGTCTAGACCCGCCGCGTGTGTCAGCACCGCGTCTAGGTCATGCCAACCGATCAGCAGAAACCGGGCGCTGGGCCGGGTCGCCTTGAGCCTGGCGAAGAAGGCCAGCATCTCATGCAGCAGATAGACCGTGCCGATCGAACCGAGATAGGTCAGCACAACCGTATCATCGGCGATCCCCAGTTCGGCGCGGGCCCGCGCGCGGTTGTCGGGCGGCGCAACATCGAAGGTCTCATGATCGACGCTGCATGGGATCACGCTGATCGGTTGGCCGCGATAGCCGGGCCATCCGGCGATCTCGTCCCGCGCCGCCTCGGTCAGAACCACGATCCGGTCTGCATCCGCGACGAACCCTTGCTCCTTCGCCTTCCAGCGCCGGTAAAGGTAGCGGTAGAATGGAGTCGATTGCGGCCAGCGCCCGCCGTCAAGCCGCTCGTCGACCCAGAAGCCGCGCATGTCGAAAATCCAAGGCAGGCCGAATTCGCGCTTTAGCCGACGCGCCACATCCGCTGCCACGTAGGAGCGCGCGTGAACCGCGTCGATCCCGCCCCCGCGCACCAAGCCACGCGCGGTCGCAAGCATGTCGCGGTGGTCCAGGATCTTGGACAGCACCGGAGGCCTCGTACGGAACCGGCGCGGATGCCAGGCGACCCCATGCGCCTTAGTCTCCCCGGCCACGGCCTGGCCGATCCGCGCTTGGCGGTCGCTTTGCTCGAAGCTGATCAGGTCGAATCGGTGCCCCATCTGGCTCAGGCCCCGGATGTAGGGCCAAATCTGGGACTGCCCCAACAGGCTCGTGAGGCCGTCATAGGTCACGTAGAGGATGCGCAAATCTTGGCTCCCGCGCGCGTGATTGCCCGATCATCCACCCGTTCCACAGCGCTTATCGCCGTGTCCAGCCCCATATTCATGGGCCATTTCTGAGTAGAGTTTCCGGGGCTGTTGGTCGCATGTTGAGCGCCTGATGGGGGCGGGTGTGGTTGTATTGGTTGAGCCAGCGATTGATGACGATCTGAGCCTGTTTCGTGGTTGCGAACCACTCA
>CAJICH010000100.1_pt1 | contig 27180 bp, 22 predicted proteins | sample 9199591 | NCBI WGS metagenome assembly CAJICH01 (sample SAMEA7708332, study PRJEB35096) | sediment metagenome | biome: marine neritic benthic zone biome [ENVO:01000025]; feature: sediment [ENVO:00002007]; material: shallow marine sediment [ENVO:03000034] sea grass bed [ENVO_01000059] ...
GCAAGCGGATGCCACGTCACTGCCCTCAGCAAGCTTCAGCTCGATCTCGCGCAGCAGCTTCAGGATATCCTCGTCAGAATACCGTTTCCGAGCCATCTCATGTCCCCCTTCCAGGCCAATCTAGCGGCACAGTTCTAGGGGGGAAGGACACGGTCCTCGTCGGTCACCGCGGTATCGACCTCGTGGGCCGCAGCTCCCACGATCAAGATTGCTCCGGCTCCGAGAACAAGGAACGTGCGCACCACCCGCATAGGATCACTCCTGCTTGCGTTCCCACATTGCTGAAACTATCGGCTGAATCGCCTTGAAACAAGGCGCAAGCTGGATGGTCGCACTGTCCTCAAGTTGTATTCGGCAATTTTTCCTTCAATTTCCCGGACCAATGCGTCTAGATTTCTCGCCGGGGAGTTGAACGGGTAGGGTGCGGACGACATACGGCCTGGGGTCAGGGAGATGGCCATGGTGCTGACGACAGTTACCGGACAAAAGCGCCTGCCGCGCTGGTTCGAGACATTCTTTTCCATCATGCAAGGGCTCGAGGTCGGGTCCGTGGATGTTGCCTTGCCCGATGGCCGCAGCTTTCGGGTGACCGGGACCGAGCCCGGGCCCCACGGCGTTCTGGAAGTGGTCAATCCCGAATTCTTCACGCGTCTGGCCCGCGACGGCGAGATCGGCTTTCCCGAGATGTATATGGAAGGCTGGTGGACCACGCCCGACCTGCAGGTTCTATTGGACGTGCTGATGCTCAACAACGACAACGTTGCCAGCAGCTTCCCGGGCGCTGCCTTGATCCGTGCCTACGAGCGTCTGCGCCATTGGTTGCGGCCCAATACCCGCCGTGGCGCAAAGCGGAACATTTCATATCACTACGACCTTGGTAACGAGTTCTATTCGCTCTGGCTCGACGAGACGATGACCTATTCCTCGGCGCTTTTTTCGGGCCAAGGCGAGACGCTTCGCGACGCCCAGCAGAACAAATACGCCTCGATCTGCGACCGCATGCAGTTGGAGCGCGGGGGTCATGTGCTCGAGATCGGATGCGGCTGGGGCGGCTTCGCCGAATATGCTATCCGCGAGCGCGGCGCCCGGGTCACCGGGCTCACCCTCAGCCGCGAGCAGCATGATTATGCCAAGAAGCGCCTTTTCGATGCGGGCTTGGCCGAGCGCGCCGAGATCGTGCTCAGGGACTATCGGGACGAAAGTGGCACCTATGACGGCATTGCCTCGATCGAGATGTTCGAGGCGGTGGGCGAACGGTATTGGCCCAGCTATTTCAGCACGCTGAGGGAATGTCTGAAACCTGGTAGACTCGCCTCGATCCAGGTCATCACCGTTGCCGACCGGCTGTTCGCAAACTACCAACGCTCGACCGATTTCATCCAAAAGTACATCTTCCCGGGCGGGATGCTGCCCTCGCCCGCGCGATTGCGTGACGAGTCGGTTGCCGCTGGGCTCGATTTCGTGGGCTCGATCGAGTTCGGCGAGAGCTATTCACGCACGCTTCGGCAATGGAGGGAGATTTTCGACGAGCGCTGGGACGACATCGCGAAAATGGGTTTCGATGAAAGATTTAACCGGATGTGGAACTTCTATTTGGCCTCTTGCGCCTCGTGTTTCATGGCCGGCACGACCGATGTCACGCAATTGGCCTTGCGAAGAACCTCTAATTAAGGCAATATAATAGAGGGGTGACTTGATAATCTGAACGAGCTGTGCTCGCAGGTCGCTCCGCTGTATTCGTATGGAGGAGGAGAGGGCGAAATGCTTGTCTTCCGATTTGCTTGTGCGATCCTGATGGCCTGGGCGATCAATTGGTGCCTTGCCCGGCCTGAAGCTGCGTTCCTGATCGAAGAAGTGGACGAGATGATATATATCGGTCCACTCGCCGGTGCGCTCACCGGGTTTTTCATGTTGTGGAAGCGCCAGGGCAATGGCGTGCTCATCGGCACCGCAAATGGTGTCTGGATTGGCCTGCTGACCATCGCGCTCGCGGCGGGAATGTATCTGGCCGCCGAAATGTGGGGTGTCGTTGCCCAAGGACTGATCAAAGATTTCGAGCACTTCATGCGCGCCCTTAGCGCCGCATCGAAGCCGCTGATCGAAACCATGACCGCGTTCTGGTTGTTCGGAATTACACTGGCGGCCACCGCGGTGGTCGGCCTAGCGACAGAGCTTCTGCGCTGGTGCCTGCGCTGGGCGCGCAAGGCGCGTGGTGAGGAAGAACCAAAACAAGAGGTCCGCTCGGGTGTTGCCAAGGCTGGCGGTGCGTTGAGCTAAGCCCAAGGGTCAGACCAACCAACAGATAGTATTCCGCCGCATCTCGCGCTTGAGGTGCGGCGGCGGCGCATGCAAAACACCCGCTCCGGAACCGGAGCGGCGTGATGGATGCGATCTTTTTCTTTGGAAGTCTCAGGGACCAGGCGTTGCTCGAGGTCGTGCTTGGGCGCCCGATTCCGGCATCGGCGATGGTTGCGGTCACCGCGCCCGGCCATGCCGCGTTTCGTCTGGCCGATGAAGTCTACCCGGCCTTGGTGCCCGCGCCTGGACAGGATGCAGAGGGCGTCCTGATCCACGGCCTGACCGCGGGCGATCATGATCGCCTGGCCTTCTACGAGGAGGCGGAATACGGCCTGGCGCCGATCGAGGTGGTGACCGACGAAGGCCCGGTTCAAGCGCACTATTTCCGTGGGACTGAGAAGCCGCAAATCTCGGCCGAGCCGTGGGATTTTGCTGCCTGGTGCGATGGGCATCGCGCCATCGCGATCGAAGCCGCGCGCGAATATATGGATTATTTGGGCCAGGTCCCGGTTGAGGACATCGACATCTGTTGGCCTGGCATCATGATCCGCGCTTATCAGCGGGCGCATGCCGCATCTGCCGAACCAGTCGCGTCCACGATCAGATCCGGTCACGGCCCCGATGATGTCCGCGTCCACCGGATCGCGCGCACGCCGAGGCGTTTTCTCGAACTGCAAGAATTGACCCTGCAGCATCGCCGCTTCGACGGCGGCTGGACGGACCGGCTGGCGCGCACCACCGTGGTCTGGGGCGACGCGGTGACGGTGCTGCCGTATGACCCGTGCCGCGACCGCGTCTTGCTGCTTGAACAGTTCCGCCCGGGCGCGGTGGCGCGTGGCGACCGCAACCCGTGGTGCATCGAGGTCGTCGCGGGGCGCCTGGACAAGCAGGAATCCGCTGAGGAGACGGTCCGGCGCGAGGCGGCCGAGGAAGCGGGGCTCAGGCTCGGTCGGCTCGAGCAGGTCGCGGCCTACTATCCAAGCCCAGGTGTCGCCGCCGAGCAGCTCATCGCCTTTGTCGGCGAGGCCGACCTGGAAGGGCCCGGCGGTCTGCACGGCCTTGCTGACGAGGGCGAGGACATCCGCACCCTGGTCCTCAGCTTCGATCAAGCGATGGCGGCGGTCGCCGAAGGCGCCGTCAATACCGCGATGGGGCTCGTCTCGCTCCTCTGGCTTGCCGCAAATCGCGGGCGCCTGCGGGCCGAATGGCCCGGATAAGCCTGAGAACTGTCAGTCGACGTGCTTGCCCTTGAGGCGCGCCCACCATCGGTCTAGGTCTTGCTGTGGCAGAAACCCCAAGCGAGGGCCGTGGAACATGCGTATCTACAAGGATCTCCCAGACACGGTCGGCAAGACCCCGCTCATCCGGTTGAATAAGGCGTCGGAGGAGACCGGCTGCGAGATCCTTGGCAAGGCCGAGTTCATGAATCCTGGCCAGTCGGTCAAGGATCGCGCGGCGCTTTGGATCATCCGTGACGCGGTCGCGAAGGGGCAATTGCGGTCAGGCGGTACCATCGTCGAGGGGACCGCGGGCAACACCGGCATCGGCCTGGCGCTGGTCGGCGCCGCGATGGGCTTCAAGACCGTGATCGTGATCCCCGAGACCCAGAGCGAGGAAAAGAAGGACATGCTGCGGCTTGCGGGCGCTGAGTTGGTCCAGGTTCCGGCAAAGCCCTACCGGAACCCGAACAACTATGTGCACTACTCCGGGCGTTTGGCCGCCAAGCTGACCGAAACCGAGGAGAACGGCGCCATCTGGGCCCAGCAATTCGACAATGTCGCCAACCGCCAGGCCCATATCGATGGCACCGGTCCCGAGATCTGGGAACAGACCGACGGCAACGTTGACGGCTTCATTTGCGCCGTCGGCTCCGGCGGCACGCTTGGGGGCGTCGAGATTGCGCTGCGCGAGCGCAACCCGAACGTCAAGATCGGTCTCGCCGATCCTATGGGGGCGGCACTTTTTAGCTACTACGCGCATGGCGAGCTGAAGGCCGAGGGGTCGTCGATTTCAGAGGGAATCGGCCAGGGCCGGATCACCGCCAACCTGACCGACCTGACGGTCGATTTCCCGTTCCAGATCCCGGACGAGGAAGCGCTGCCCGTTGTCTTCGACCTGTTGCAGGAAGAGGGCCTTTGCATGGGCCTCTCAACCGGCATCAATGTTGCGGGCGCGGTTCGGCTGGCGCGCGAGCTTGGCCCTGGGCACACCATCGTCACCGTGCTCTGTGACTACGGCAGTCGGTATCAAACCAAGGTCTTTAACCCCGATTTCCTGCGCGAGAAGGGTCTGCCGACCCCGCCCTGGCTGGAAGTGGGTGCTGGGCGAGCCGTGCCCAAGGTCTTCAAGGCCGATCCCGGTTAAGCCGATCAACGCATGCGGCATCTAGCCGACGCATTGAGCCTGCGCTAGAGCTAGACGCATGCGCGGATATGCTTTGCTCCTCCTGTTTCTGGCCTTGGTCTCGTTGGCGCCACCGCTGGTGCCGGCACAAGGTATCGCGCCCGAGGCCGAAAGTGCCGAGCTCAAGCTCGACCGCTGGAAGGCCGAGGCGGCGCTGATCGAGAAACTGATCGCAAGCGATCCGGATAGCCAGGCCGAGATCGACGCGATGCGCGCGACCCTCGAACAGCAGCGCGCCGAGATCGTCGAGGTGAGCGACGCGGTGGAGGCCAAGCTCGCGCCGCTTCGCGAACAGCTCGCCGCCCTGGGTGATCCGCCGGCAGAAGGCGCGGACGAGGCCCCGGCAATCGCTTCCGGGCGCGCGCTGCTGGAGGCGCGAATCGGCGAAATCGCGGCTGGTCTGAAAAAGGCAAACCGCGCCGACGCCCACGCAGCCGCGCTGCTGGATGAGGTCTCCACCCTGCGCCGCAAGGCTTTCAACCGCCAATTGCTGTCCCGGTCCGCCAGCGCGCTCGAATCGGGCGTGCTTGGAAAAGCGGTCGATTCGATCGGAAGCCTGATCCGGTCCCTCGTCGCCGAAACCGAAGAGCAGATCGAAAAAAGCCGGATGGATGCGTCGTTCCTGGCCCGCGCACTCATCCCCCTGGCCTTGCTCGCTGCCGCCATTTTCGTCGTCGTCGGGCTGAAGAGGGTGGCGCTGCGTCGCTTGCTTCGTCCGGTCGAAGGCGCCCCTCACGGGCGCCGGGTCGCCACCGCGATCGCGGTTACGCTCGTGCGTCTCATAATTCCGGCCCTGGCGCTGGGAATGGTGCTGGTCGCGGCCTGGAACAGCGGATTGCTTGGACCGCAGGGCAATATCCTGCTCCGCGGGCTTGCGATCACGCTCATGGTGGTGATTAGCGCCTATGCCCTGGGCGGCGCCTTCTATTCCCCGCACGCCCCGCAGCTCCGGCTCTCGGCGCTGCCCGAGATCCAGGCGGTCGCCGCCTATCGCTGGGTGATCGGGCTGGCCGCGATTCTCGGGCTTGATCGTGTCTTGGTCGTCCACGGCGCCGAGCTTGGGCTCTCGGCCGAGGCGCTGGCGGTTCTGAACACCGTCCTGGTCGCTCTCGGCGGGATCATGGTCTGGGGAATCACGCGCTATTTGGCGCCGCGCGAGGGAAGTGAACCGGGCGCGATCAAGGCACCCGGCGACCCGGAGGATGCGGACACCGATGGGTCGGCGCCCCGTGCGCCGGGGATCGGGCCGATCCTGCTGCGCATCGCGATTCTTTTGGCGCGGGCCGCCGCGATCGTCGCGCCCGCGCTTGCTTTGATGGGGTATTTCGCGGCGTCGCATTTCGTCTTCTACCCGCTGGTCTTCAGTGGCATGGTGCTCGGCGTCGGCGTGCTGCTTTTCTATGCGGCGCAGGACTCGGTCGAACTGCTGACCGAGCCGGTTCAGGGTGGGACGGATGTGCCCCCTGGTAGCGCGCGTCCCAGCCGCGTCCGGCTCATCCCCTTCGCGGTGGCGTTTCTCCTGATCTGCGCCGCCATTCCGGTGCTGGCCCTGATCTGGGGCGCCGACGGCACGGACCTCTCGGCTGCCTGGCGCGCGATCTCGGACGGTTTCAAGGTGGGCGAGATCCGAATCTCGCCGCTCGATTTCTTTACGTTCCTCCTGGTCTTCTCGATCGGATACGTGCTGACCCGGATCGTTCAGGGCGTGCTGGCCCGCTCGGTTCTGCCGCTCGCGATTCTCGACACCGGCGTCAAGGCGGCGATCACCGCAGGCATCGGTTATGTGGGGATCATCCTCTCGGCCCTCATCGCGATCTCGACCACCGGCCTCGACCTTTCGAACCTGGCCATTGTCGCCGGCGCACTCTCGGTCGGCATCGGCTTCGGGCTGCAGAACGTCGTCAACAACTTCGTCTCGGGCATTATCCTACTGATCGAACGCCCCATCAAGAACGGCGACTGGGTCGAGATCGGCGGCATCCACGGGACCGTCCAGCGAGTGAACGTACGTTCGACCGAAATCCAGACCTTCGACCGGTCGACCATGTTCGTGCCGAATGCGGACCTGATCTCGGGCACGGTCACCAATTGGACCCATTCGAACCTCCATGGAAGGCTGATCGTCAAGGTGGGCGTCGCCTACGGCACCGATACGCGCTGCGTCGAGGAGATCCTGCTCGACATCGCCAAGGGGCACGCGATGCTGCTCAGCCGCCCGGCGCCTTACGTGCTGTTCCGTGGCTTTGGCGCGGACTCGCTCGATTTCGAAATCCGCGGCGTGCTGCGCGATGTGAACTGGATCCTGAACGTCACCTCGGACATCAATTTCGAAATCGCGCACCGCTTCGAGGAAGAGGGGATCGAGATTCCCTTCGCCCAGCGCGACCTGCATATCCGCAATGCAGACGAGCTGGGTCAGGCGATCGGCGGTGCTCTGGGCACAGGTCAGACCCTGCCCGAGCCGAACCTCACTCGGCCACGAATGAAAGACAGCGACGGTGCGCCTGTCGATCCGGCGCGCGACGACCCGGACGGCGATTAGGAGGATCAGATGACCGAGGCCCTCTATCGCGGCGACGCTTATGCCCAAGACTGCGTCGCCACCGTCACCGCCATCAACGAGTATGGCGGCGTGGTGCTGGACCGGTCGGTTTTCTACCCGACCGGCGGCGGCCAGCCGGGTGACGCGGGTGTGCTTAAATGGGAGGGTGGCGAGACCCCGATCGCGCTCGCGGTCAAGGGCGAGGCGCCGGGCGAGGTGGTCCATGTGCCGACCGACGGTGCCACGCCGCCGCCGGTGGGCACCCCAGTCACGGCACGGCTCGACTGGGAGACCCGGCACCGGCACATGCGGGTCCACACCGCGCTGCATCTGCTCTCGGTGGTGATCCCGCTGCCGGTCACCGGCGGCTCGATCAGCGTCGCCAAGGGAAGGCTCGACTTCGACATGCCCGAGGCGCCCGAGGACAAGGAGGCGTTGGAGGCACGCCTCAACGAGTTAATCGCCGCCGACTATCCGGTAAGCGAGGAATGAATCACCGACGCAGAACTAACCGCCAATCCAGGGCTGGTGAAAACCATGGCAGTCAAGCCGCCCATGGGCCAGGGCCGTGTCCGGCTGGTGCGGATCGGCGCTGGCGACGATACGATCGACCTGCAACCCTGCGGCGGCACCCATGTACGCTCGACCGCCGAGATCGGCCCCGTACGGTTCGGCAAGATCGAGAAAAAAGGACGCCAGAACCGCCGTGTCTCGATCCTGATTGACTGAGAGGTGAACGATGCGAGACCTGATCGACCTCGACCGTTATCCACTCGACCGGCTCGATAGCCCGGAAGCGCAGGCCCTGGTCAATCGGTGCCAGGCGGCCCTCGAAGCCCATGGCATGTTCAATCTCGACAATCTGGTCCTGCCCGGGGCGCTCGCCCAGGCAGTCTCCGAAGTAGCGCCGTTGCTGGCGCGCGCATCGTTCTATCACCGCCGCGCTCACAACATCTATTTCGAGCCAGAGATTCCTGGCCTCCCGTCAGACCACCCGGCTCTGCGGCTTTGCGAGACCATCAACCATACGCTCTGCGCCGACCAAATTCCGGGCGCCGTAGTGCTCCGGCTTTATGACTGGCCGCCTTTCGCCGCCTTCTTGGCGGCGGTGATGGGTAAGTCCGCGCTCTACACCATGGCTGATCCGCTGGCCCGGGTGAACGTGATGGAATACCGTACCGGCGAGGCGTTGAGCTGGCATTTCGACCGGTCGGAATTCACCACGACTTTGCTATTGCAAGCCCCCGAGAAGGTTGGCGGTTTCGAATACCGCTCGGACCTGCGCACGGACGACGATCCGAAATACGAGGGCGTTGCCGGGCTCCTTGAGGGCCGCGACGATAAGGCCGAGTGCCTGCACCTCTCGGCTGGCACGCTCAATGTCTTCAAGGGCAAGAACACCGCCCATCGGGTGACGCCGGTCGAGGGGGATCGCGCCCGGATCATCGCGGTCCTCTCGTTCTACGACCGTCCCGGCGTCCTCTTTTCGGACGAGGAGCGGATCGGGTTCTACGGGCGGGCTGCGTGATGGAGGTCTCTTGATGGAAGGCACTGGCGTCTTCTCGGACGACCGAAAGCGCACCTATCTGAACCCCGAGGGCGCGGATCGCCCGCTGAAAAGCCCGGTCCCGCACGAGACACTTGTTGCCGCAAGGCGTTTTCGGCTGGGGCGGCTGCGGGCCCAGCTTCACGCCCAGGACTGCGCCGCGATCCTGCTCTACGACCCGGTCAACATCCGCTATGCCTTCGACTGCTCGAACATGCAGGTTTGGACCGCCCACAACGCGATCCGTTACGCGCTGATCTTCGCGGATGGCCCCGGCATCATGTTCGAGTTCAAAGGCTGCGAGCATCTAAGCGAGGGCCTGGAGGGCATCGACGAGATCCGCAACGCCATCGGCTGGCTCTACATGGCGGCGGGCGACCGGGCCGAGGAGCGGCTGACGCGCTGGTCGGGCGAGATCGACGATCTGATGCGCCAGCACGCGGGTGGCAACCGGCGCCTGGCGATCGACAAGCTCGAACCCGGCGGCCTGAAGGCGCTGGAAGACTGCGGCATCACCTTCGTCGAAGGCCAGGAGCTCACCGAACAGGCTCGGGCGATCAAATCCGCCGACGAGATCGCCCTCATGCGCTGGACCATCCGGGTATGCGAGGCTGGCATGGCGCGGATCTACGAACACTCGCTGCCTGGCGTCACGGAACAAGAGCTTTGGGCGCATCTGCATTTCGAAAACACCCGCTCGGGCGGCGACTGGCTCGAGACTAAGCTGCTCACATGCGGGCCGCGCACAAATCCCTGGTATCAGGAATGCTCGGACCGCGCTTGCCAGGCCGGCGAGATGATCGCCTTCGACACCGACATGATCGGGCCATATGGCTATTGCGCCGATCTCTCGCGGTCCTGGACCTGCGGGCATGTGCCGATGACCAATACTCAGCGGCGGCTCTATGCGACCGCGCTTGAGCAGATCGAGCACAATCTGGCACTGATCCGTCCGGGACTGGAGTTTGCCGACTTCAACGACAAGTCCTGGCGCATCCCGGACCGGCATCTGGAGTATCGCTATTCCCTGGCGATCCACGGGGTCGGCATGGCCGATGAATGGCCCGTCGTGCCCCTCCATCCGGATTTCGCCGCCGCCCAGTCGGGCCGGTTCGCGGAAGGCATGGTGCTTTGCGTCGAAAGCCTGATCGGCGAGGAAGGCTCCGAGAGCGTCAAGCTCGAATCTCAGGTTCTGGTCACCGAAACCGCGGCCGAGCGATTGGACAGCTTCCCGTGGGAAGACACCTGATGCCCGATGCGCGGCCGATCACCGGCGCATTGGGCGCGGTCTTACCCCGGATCGACCTGTCGCAGCCCAATGAAGCTATGGTCACCGCTTTGAAATCGGCGCTCGATCAGCACCTGGTCGTCTATGTGCCCGACCAGGACCTCGACCGATTTCAACTTTCAGCATTGGCCCGCCATTTCGGCCCACCTTTTTTGCATCCGTTGGTCGACAACGGCGTTGACGACTGCAAGGACGTGCTGGAGTTGCGGCGCGAGCCTGGGGACACGACCAGCTTCGGCGGTCCATCCTGGCACGCCGACATCACCTGGCTGAAGCCGGGGGGCTATGTGTCGATCCTCCACGCCAAGACCCTGCCGCCGGTTGGGGGCGATACCGGATTCGCCAGCACCATCGCTGCGTTCGAGGCGCTCTCTGACGGCATGAAAGACATGCTGCGGAGCTTGAACGCCGTCCATTGCTACCATTGGTACGAACGCCGCGAGGATCCGGACTGGCGTGCCGTCCATCCGGTCGTGCGCCGTCATCCCGCGACGGGGCGCGAGGGCCTCTACGTCAATCGCATGTTCACCAACCGCTTCGAGGGCATGACCGTCGAGGAAAGCCGGGGCCTGCTGAAATTCCTCTGCGACCACATGGAGCGTCACGACTTCACTTGCCGGTTCCGCTGGCAACCGGGCGGGGTCATCCTCTGGGACAACCGCTTCACGCTCCACTACCCGATCAACGACTTCACCGGCGAACAGCGCGTGATGATCCGCACCTCGATCATGGAAGCCTAAGCCAGAAGAATCGACATGCGGGATTGACGCCGCTGCCCCGGCCAAGATCAATGGGCGCTCGTGGATCGGGGAGGATCATGGACGAATTCGACTATGTGGTGATCGGCGCCGGCTCCGCTGGCTGCGCGGTGGCGGGGCGGCTGAGCGAAGATCCCTCGAAGCGCGTGCTGCTGCTCGAAGCAGGCGCCAAGGATCGGCACTACTGGCTCCATATCCCGGTTGGCTATTTCACGACGCCGTGGGACAAACGCTTCTCCTGGTGTTTCGAGACCGAGCCCGAACCCGGCACCATGAACCGCCGTATGCCCTGGCCGCGCGGCAAGGTGCTGGGCGGGTCCAGCGCCATCAATGGCCTGGTTTATATCCGCGGCCAGGCCGCCGACTACGACCATTGGCGCCAGCTTGGGAATGTGGGCTGGGCTTGGGACGACGTCCTGCCCTATTTCAAGCGCTCCGAGGACCAGGTGCGCGGCGCCGATGACCTCCACGGCGTCGGCGGGCCGCTCGCCGTCCAGGACCTGCGCATGGAGCACCCGATCTGCGAGGCCTTCGTCGCCGCCGCGCAGGAAATCGGCATCCCGCTGAACAAGGATTTTAACGGGCCCGACCAGGAAGGCGTCGGCTATTACCAGCTCACCACCCGCAACGGCCTGCGCTGCTCGTCCGCCAAGGCCTATCTCGGCCCCGCCAGGGGCGGTGGCAATCTGGAGGTCCGCACCGAGGCGCTGGTCGAGAGGATCGAGCTCGACGGGCGCCGCGCCACCGGCGTCACCTACCGCCAGGGCGGGCGCAGCGTGACCGCGACGGCGCGGGCCGAGGTCATCCTCTCAGCCGGGGCCATTGGCTCGCCCCACATCCTGCAACTCTCGGGCATCGGCCCGGGCGGCGATCTGCAGAAGGCGGGGATCCAGGTCCACCACGAACTGCCGGGCGTGGGCGAAAACCTGGAGGATCACCTCCAGGTCCGCATGTATTACCGCGCCAACCAGCCTGTGACGCTGAACGACAGTTTGAAAACCTGGTGGGGCAAGCTAAAAGTCGGCACCGAATATGTCTTCAAACGGTCCGGGCCGATGTCGGTGGGTGCGGGCCAAGTTGGCATCTTCACCCGCTCGCGCGCCCATGTCGAGGCGCCCGACATCCAGTTCCACATTTTCCCGGTCAGCTTCGACCGGCCAGGGCTTGGGCTGAAGGGGCTGCATCCCTTCTCGGGATTTACCTCCAGCGTCTGCCTCCTGCGCCCCCAGAGCCGCGGCCGGGTCATGGCGAAATCCGCGGACCCTACCCAGCATCCCGGGATCTGGCCGAACTTCCTGGATGCCATCGAGGACCAGGAGACGATCATCGGCGGCGTGCGCGTCGCCCGGCGACTGGCCGAGGCGCCGTCGCTCGCGCGCTATATCGACAAGGAGATGAGCATCGGCGCCGAGGCCCAGACCGACGAGGAAATCCTGGAAAAGGCCCGGGAACTTGGCGCCACCATCTTCCACCCGGCCTGCACCTGCCGCATGGGTCAAGACGAGATGTCGGTGGTCGACGACCAGCTCCGCGTCCACGGGGTTGAGGGCCTGCGCGTCGCCGATGCCTCGGTGATGCCGGCGCTCATTTCGGGCAACACCAACGCGCCAGCGATCATGATCGGTGAGAAAGCGGCGGACCTGATCAAGGCGGCTTGAACGGGTGAATTTGGTGGGACGGACAAACCCGTCCGCCTCACCACGCTCTCTCGTGAAGAATTTTTTTCCCAATTCCCCCAAGGATTCCCCCATCCTGTGCGTCTCATGGACGAGATGCTGCAAGAGAGGGCCGACGAAGGGCTGGCGCTTTGCGCCGCCAACGGGGACCGCGAGGCGTTCGGGGTGCTGCTCGAGCGTCACTACGGCCTCGTGCTCGGCGTCGGCATGCGGCTTCTGGGTAATCGGGCCGAGGCCGAGGATCTGGCCCAGGAAGTCTGCATCGGGCTAGCGCGGAAAATTCGATCGTTTCGGGGCGAGGCCAAGTTCACCACTTGGCTCTACCAGGTGGTGCTGAACGCGGGCCGCGACGCGCTGAGGCGGCGCGGCACCCGCGCCCGGGCGCAGAACGATTTCGCCGAGCTGGACGCCCTCAACCGGGCAGGCGAGGCGGATCGCGAGGCCAAAGCGCAGTGGCTGCGCGAGGCGCTGGCGGCGCTGAAGTCCGACCTCAGCGAAACCGCGATCCTGGTCCTGGACCAGGGGCTGACCCATGCGGAAGCAGGCGAGGTGCTGGGGGTCAGCGAGACGACGATTTCCTGGCGGCTGCACGAGATCCGCAAGGCTCTCAAGGTGCAAGCCGCCCGCGAGGACGCGAAATGACCGACGAACTCGACAAACTGAAATCCGCCTTCGAGGCCACACGGCCCGAACCCGGTGAAGCCGCCCGCCGCCGCGCGACGGAAGCGGCGCTGGAGGCGTTCGATTCGGAAAATGCGGTGGCCGCCCAAGGAAACGTGGCCGAAGCGCGTCCGATCAGGCAAAGGGCGAGTTGGTTCGCCCGCCTGACCGGAGGGCTTCCCATGCTGACCTACAAACGTCTCAACCCCGTCCTGCTGGGCGGCGCCAGCCTGGCCACCATCGCGGTGGCAATGATCGTGGCCTACGACTATCCGCAGAAGCGGCTTGAAGGGCCGGACTTCGCAATCGAGCAGCGGGAGAACGCGGCAGGTTCGCGTGACGAGGCGGTCGCGCTGCGCGACGACAAGGCCAGCGCACCCGCGCCCAGCCTTCCGGCCGAGGGGAACGAAGTTCAGGGTTATGCTTCCGTGCCCGCCGCCCCGTCCGCGTCCCCCCAACGCCAGCTTCAAGCGCAGGTACCGAATGCTGAGGTCGTGGGCAACATGGCAGGATCCGGCGGCCAGACGATGGACCGGCTCTCCAGCACCCTGGAAGGCGACTACCACCAGTCGGACGCGCCTGCGTTCGAGAAACAGGCGCGAGAGGCGACGGGCCAGGACTTGGTCGCAAGAGGCGAACTGAGCGTCGTTGAGACCGAGGAAATGGCCGCCGAGCCGCGCTCGCGCGTCGCGCTGAAGGAGGCGAAGCAGTCCACTGCCCCGGCACAGGTCAAGGCTGACGACGTCTCCGCCCCCACCTATCAGGATCAGGGCCGCGACAATTTCGAGGTGATCGAGGCCAACCCGGTCAAAGTTGTGACCGAGGAGCCAGTCTCGACTTTCTCGATCGACGTCGACACAGCGTCCTATGCCTTCGTTCGCAGCGAGATCCTGCGCGGCGTCCTGCCCCAGAAGGACGCGGTCCGGGTCGAGGAGATGGTGAACTACTTCCCCTACGATTATCCCCTGCCGGAGACCCGCGAGACCCCGTTCCGCGCCGATGTCCAGGTGATCCCGACCCCGTGGAGCAGCGGCACCCGGCTAATGCGGATCGGCATCCAGGGTTACGCGCTGGCCGAGGAGGAAAAGCCACGCAGCAACCTCGTCTTCCTGATCGACAGCTCCGGCTCGATGAATGCACCGGACAAGCTGCCGCTTCTGAAGAACGCGCTCAAGCTGATGCTGGAGGCATTGGACCCGGATGACACGGTGGCGATCATCACCTATGCGGGCGCCGCCGGCACCGTGCTGGAGCCGACCCCTGTTGCCGAGGCCAGCCGTATCCTGGCGGCGCTGGAACGCCTCCATGCAGGGGGCTCGACTGCGGGCGCCGAGGGCATCCGCCAAGCCTACCAACTGGCCGAGGCGAACTACGACGCTGAGGGCATCAACCGCGTGATCCTGGCGACCGACGGCGATTTCAATGTCGGCATCACCGATATCGGCGAGCTACAGGGCTTTGTTGAGAGGAAACGCAAGACCGGCGTTCTTCTCTCGGTTCTGGGCTTCGGTCACGGCAACCTGAACGACGCGCTGATGCAGGCATTGGCCCAGAACGGCAATGGCCAGGCGGCCTATATCGACACGCTGAGCGAGGCCCGCAAGGCGCTGGTCGAGGAGGCAGGCTCGACCCTCTTCCCGATCGCCAAGGACGTGAAGATCCAGATCGAGTTCAACCCGGCGGCAGTCGCCGAATACCGGTTGATCGGCTATGAGACCCGGATGCTGCGCCGCGAGGACTTCAATAACGACAAGGTTGACGCGGGCGAGATCGGCTCGGGCCACCGGGTCACCGCGCTCTACGAGATTACGCCGGCCGGGGCGGGCCAGCGCCAGGTCGATACCCTGCGCTACCAGGCGGTGACGGAGCTCGAGGCCAATCCCAGCGAGCTCGCCTTCCTGAAAATCCGCTACAAGCCGCCGGGCAGTGACACCAGCAAACTGGTTGAGACGCCGGTAACCCGTGGGGCCGATTTCGACGCGGGCGACTCACGCACACAGGAAACCCAGTTCGCGGCAGCCGTGGCCGGTTTCGGCCAGCTACTGCGCGGAGGGCGGCATATGGGCGATTTCAGCTATGACGACGTGGCGGCACTGGCCCAGGGCGCCAAGGGTGACGATCCGTTCGGCTACCGCGCCGAGTTTCTGAACCTGGTGCGGCTTGCGAAATCAGCGGCGGCGCTGGAGCCGCTCAAGCCGTAAGGCGGGATTTATCCCGCCAAAGCGTCACCCGGGCCAGGCAGACCGGGCGGGGTGCACCCCGCCCTACACCGTTCTTCTTCACGGCGCCCGGGGCGTGGGAATGTGGATGTCCTCCTCCAACACCTGCAATGCCCCGTGAACGCGGCGTCGCTCGGCCAGAAGATGGTTGTACTGCGCGTCGCAGCCCGAGATCGGCGTCGGATAGGCGTGGATTTCGGCGTCGAGTGCGTCTCGCGCTTGCGACAGATGCTGCCGCGCCGCCTGGATGATGGCGCTGGGGTTCTGGTGCTCCATGGGACGCCTCCATACTTCAAAAATTTCCGTACTAGCATAGTCCCGGTGGCTCCAACCGGCAAGAATGGGTCAGACGCTGGCGCGCCGCCGCAGGATTGGGTTAACTGCCCCCATGGATGCGTTCGACTATGTCATCGTGGGCGCGGGCTCGGCGGGCTCGGTGCTGGCCAGCCGGCTGAGCGAGGACCCGGGTACCAGTGTCGCTCTCTTGGAGGCCGGCCCGCGCGACTGGCATCCCTTCATCCATATCCCCGCCGGCTTCATCAAAACCTTCAGCAATCGCCGCATCAACTGGTGCTACGACATGGAGCCCTCGGCGGGTACCGCCGGGCGCAGGGTCTTCGCGCCGCGCGGCAAGACCCTGGGCGGCTCATCCTCGATCAACGGACACATCTACAATCGCGGCCAGCGGATGGACTTCGACAATTGGGCCCAGCGCGGCAACCGCGGCTGGGGCTATGCGGATGTGCTGCCTTATTTCCGGCGGATGGAGCGGCGCCTGGGCGGCGACGACACGTTCCGCGGCCGTGACGGCGCGCTGGAGGTCAGCGACATTCCATGGCGCCATCCGCTGTGCGATGCCTTCATCGAAGGCGCGGTGCAGCACGGCATCCCGCGCAACCCGGACTATAACGGCACCACGCAGGAGGGGGTGAACTACGCCCAGCGAACCATCAGCAACGGCCGAAGGGTCAGCGCCGCGACCGCGTTCCTGAAGCCGGCGATGAAGCGCCTTAATTTGCGTGTAATTACCCACGCTCATGCGACCGGGCTGATCCTCGAGGGCAAGCGAGCGGTCGGTGTGCGCTACGCCAAGGGCGGGCGTGATGGCCCCGTGCGCGAAGTTACAGCGCGGCGCGAGGTGATCCTCTCGGGGGGCACCTACAACTCGCCGCAACTCCTGCAACTCTCGGGCATCGGTCCCGCCGGCCTGCTTGGCGATCTGGGTGTCCCGGTCGTCCATGAACTGGCAGGGGTCGGCGAGAACCTTCGCGACCACTACGCTCCGCGCTTCACGGCCCGTGTGAAGAATATCGCCACCATCAACGAGCGGGCGCGTGGCTGGCGGTTGGGGCTGGAAGTCGCGGACTGGGTTTTCCGCCGCAAGGGCATTCTGGGGCTCAGCCCGACGCTGGTCTATTGTTTCTGGCGCTCGGACCCCGGACTTGCCAACTGCGATTTGCAAATGACCTTCACGCCCGCCAGCTACAAGGAGGGGGTCCAGGGGCAGTTCGAGGACGAGCCCGGCATGACCGTTGCCCCCTGGCAGCAGCGCCCTGAAAGCACTGGTTTCGTGCGCGCCCGCGCCGCCGATCCGTTCGAGGCGCCGGTCATACAACCTAATTACCTGGCCGAGGCCGAGGACCAGCGGGTGCTGCTGGCGGGTATGCGGCTGGCGCGCAAGCTGATGCATTCGGCGCCGCTCGCGCCCTATCTGGCCTACGAGGCCTATCCGGGCGCGGATGTGCAGACCGACGACGAGTTTCTGTCGGTCGCCCGCGAGCGCGGCACCACGACCTTCCACCCGGCGGGCACTTGCCGGATGGGGCCTGCCAGCGACCCGACAGCGGTTGTGGATGACCAGCTCCGCGTCCATGGCATGGAACGGCTCAGGGTGATCGACGCTTCAATCATGCCGATGATGATTTCGGCCAACCTCAACGCCTCGGCCCTGATGATAGGCGAGAAGGGAGCTGATCTGCTACGCGGCCACCCGGCGCCCGAGGCTGCCGCGCTCCCGCGATAGCTGATAGAGGCCCGAACTAGAGCGCCCTGTTCAGGAGATGATCGACGAGATCTGCGCCGGCTCGCGGGGCGGCTCTTCCAAGGCGCGGTCGTCCGCCATATCGGAAAGACCGAGCGCGATACCCTGGGCGACGTCGGCAAGGCCCGTCAGACCATCGCCGAGGCCGGCCTTCAGCCGCACCAGCAAGCTTTTCGCCGCCGTCAGCCAATGTCCAGTCAGTGGCCGTCCGTCTACGGCACGGTGGAAATCGAATATGCGCTGCTCGGCCAAGGCGCGGAACTTCATGATCGCCTCCTCGCGCTCGGTCATCAGGGCGTGGCTGACCCCGGCCATATAGCTCTGCGCCGCGGGGCTAGTGGCGAGGCGCTCGAAGAACGAGAACAGTGACCACTGGAAGGGCGGGCTGCCCGGCATCGTAGAGCTGGGCACCAGCATCGTACCTTTGTCCAGCTGCATGACGATCGGATCAAGATCGCCGGGCGGCCGCGCCACGATCATCCCGAAATCCCCCGAGATATCCAGGAACGAGGAGTCGCCGATCATGCGGCAAACCTCGAGCGAGGTGCGCAGCATGTCGATATCTGTGCGGGTGATACGCCGCCGCTGAGCCACAGCCGGGTCACATCCGTCCCGGAGATTACTGCGGAAGAACGATAGCTCGACCGAGCCTGCTCGATTGAATGCGCGCTCCGCCAATTCGCTCAGAGCATGGGGGACCGAGTCATGAAAGCCAGAGATCATTTGCTGAGCATCGTCGGCATCTTCGCCCGTCGACACCACGACCGATATCGAGAAGATCGGGAACCCTTCGCCCGACGTGGCCGCCAGATATCGCGACAGCGCCTGATCGAACTCGGTATAGACGTTGCGCTGGATCGTCTGGGTGATCTGGAAAGCGTGGCCATTGTGCTCCTCGCTATGGAGCACGCGCAGCACAGGCAAAGCTTGTGCAGTTGGCTCGATGTATTCGTGGTAGAAGCGGTTCACCGCGCCCCCAAAATTCGCCGCCGATTTTCTGTTCTAAAAGTATCATAAAATCTGCGGGGAATATGTATTGAGAAGACAAATATATTAATCTCCGTGTTCAAGGTAGAATGGATGGGTAATTATTACTGTCATTATCAAATAGAGGTTGAAAGTATGGCCAGTTCGCACGAAGAAACCCCATGACGGCCTGTGATTTGGCCCCCTCGGTCCAGTCGAAGCGCGACCCTGCCATCGTGCCTGGACAACCGGTTGATTCCGTCCCGCCGGACCTCTAGGACAGGCGGATACCGCCCCGACCGCGAGGTATCCCATGGCGACCAGCGATCCCACGCTTCTGGTTTCGACCGATTGGCTGGCCGAGCGCCTGACGGCACCGGACATCCGCGTCCTCGACGCCAGCCTTTACTTGCCGGGCGACGCGCGTGACGGGCGCGCCGAGTATCTGAAGGGCCATATCCCCGGCGCGCGCTTCTTCGATATCGACGAGATCGCCGACAGCCATTCGCCGCTGCCGCACATGTTGCCGCCGGTCGAGAAATTCGTCAGCCGGGTGCGCCGGATGGGCATCGGTGACGGCCACCGGGTCATCGTCTACGACCAGCAGGGCCTGTTCTCGGCGGCCCGGGTCTGGTGGACCTTCCGTGTTTTCGGCCATCAGGACGTTGCGGTGCTGGATGGCGGTCTGCCGAAATGGATCGCCGACGGACTGCCCACCGAGGAGGACGAGCCCGACCCGCGCGAGCGTCACTTCACCGGCCGGCGCAACGCCTCGATGGTGCGCGACGTTACCCAAATTGCCGGTGCCGCCAAGCTGCGCGGCGAGCAGATCGTCGATGCCCGCGCCGCCGCCCGATTCCGGGGCGAGGTGCCCGAGCCGCGAGAAGGCTTGCGCTCGGGCCATATCCCGGGCTCGCGCTGCGTGCCCTATACGGACCTTCTGAACGCCGATGGCACCATGAAGGACCCGGAGGCGACGCGAAAGATATTCGAGGATGCCGGGGTCGACCTGGGAAAGCCTATCGTCACCAGTTGCGGATCAGGTGTGACCGCCGCAATCCTGACTCTGGCGCTCAACCGGATGGGGCATACGCGCAACGCGCTCTATGACGGCTCGTGGGTCGAATGGGGTGCTTATCCGGACCTTGCGGTCGAAACCGGCGATCCGGCCTGATCGCGGGCAGGTCTGCTATGGCACTGCTCAAGCCGGGCGATCCCATCGACTACTGGATCACCTATCTGGAAATGGATCAACGCCCGACCGCGCCGATCCCGCCCATGCCCGTCGGTCAATCCTTGGCGCTGATCGCAGCCGACACTCCGCCTGCTGACTATTTCCTCTATCTCTATCAGGCCGTGGGTGCGGACCATGAATGGACCGATTGGCTGGATGCCACACCCGAGGCGCGCGACGCGTTCCTGCATGACCCGCAAGTGATCCTTTTCACCCTGATGGTCGATGGCTGGCCCGGCGGGTTCTTCGTCCTCGATACCCGCGAGGCCGGAAATTGCGATTTGACCCTGTTCGGTCTGACGCCAGCGGCCACGGGCCGGGGCCTGGGAACCTGGTTCCTGGCCAGTGCCGTTCATATGGGCTGGGATCGGCCGGGCGTTGTCAAGATGACGGTCAACACCAACACGCTCGATCACCCGCGCGCCCTCGCGCTCTACCAACGCGTCGGCTTTGTGCCGGTCAGGCGGGAACAGGCGACGCGTACGCTGACACGTCCCCGCGAGATCTGACCCGGCCCCTTCAGTCCCAGGCGATCAGTCTGCGATAGAGATGCCAGGTCGCGTGCCCCAATGCCGGCATCACGAAGATCAGTCCCAGGAACAGCGGGATCGATCCCACAAACAACGCCGCCGCCACGATCAGCCCCCAGGCCGCAACCGGGCGGGGGTTCTTGACGAACGCGCCGACCGATGTGGTCACGGCCACCCGCAGGCCCACCTCGCGATCCAGAAGCATCGGGAACGAGATCAAGCTTAACGCCAAAACTGCCAGCGCAAAGCAAAAGCCGATCCCGATCCCGACGACGATCATCGCCCAACCGGCCCCCGTGGTCAGCACATCGATGATGAACTGTCCGGGCGTGGCGGGTGGCTCGGGACCCAATGTCAGCGCATAGATCGTTTGCGCCGCGCCCAGCCACAGCAGGAACAGGAACATCAGCCCAAGCCCCAGGGTCAGGACCGCGCCGAACGAGGGCGACGAGATCACGTCCAGTGCGTTGCTCCATTTCGCTGGTAGCCCTTGCTCGCGCCGCCGGCTCATCTCGTAGAGCCCAACTGCGGCAACCGGCCCGATCAGCGCGAATCCCGCGCCCAGTGGGAAAAGCATTGGCAGCAGTTCGGCATTGAGCGCGATCCAGACCAGGACTAGTCCGATGAACGGATAGATGATGCACAGGAACAGAACGTCCGAGCGGAAGATGGCCAAGTCGTCGACACCCTTCTCCAGAACGCCACGCAACTCGGCGGTCTTGATCTTGCGGATCGAGGGCGCCGCAGCGTCGCGCCGGTCCCCCAGGATGGAATGGCCCACCTCGCCAGCGGCATGGGCCGCGTGCTTCAATTGATCAGCCGACCATTCAACTGGATTGCGGATTGTCGCCAAGATCCTCCTCCCGCGCCGTGAGTTAGGAGACGGTCGCGGCCCGATCATGGCCTGAAGCGAATACCCCGGTCGTGACGAGCCGAGACGCCTTCACGGGTGCTATCTTACGCGAAAATCACGCTTTTGTCGCCTCACATCTCCGATACCGGCGGAAGGCCCGATAGGAAGCGCCTTCGTGCATGGCCGTGGCGTGCACTGCCGCCTCCCGTCCTAACCCGTGATCGGCAAGACCAGAGCCAGATCAGACTGTTTCAGTCTGATCCGGTTTTGCTCTAGGCTGCCACGAATCTGGCACGATCCGCGACCCCGAGAATGGAGAATACGATGACCGAAGCCGTGGTTCCGCCTCCCTCGGAATTCGTCCGATTCTGGAACGAGATCCTGGTGCCGAAATTCGTGAAGTACAAGCATGTCCTTGTCGGGGGGCTCGGCAAGCACAGCGCTGCGATCTTCCCCAAGCTCGAGGTCAATCCGGGCGAGAAGGTGATGGATGCGGGCGCCGGGTTTGGTGATACCGCGATCATGTTGGCCAAACGCGTCGGGCCCGAGGGCCATGTGGATGCGATCGATTGCTGCGATGCCTTCCTCGACTACGGCCGCGACGACGCCACCGCTGCAGGGGTCGGAAACGTTACGTTCATCGAGGCGGATATCCAGTTCACACCGTTCCAACCGGAATACGATCTGGTGTTCTCGCGTTTCGGCACCATGTTCTTCGAGAACCCGGTCGCCGCCATGAAGAACATGCGCCGGGCGCTGAAACCGGGCGGGCGCTTCACCATGATCGTCTGGCGCGACGTCGCCGACAATCCCTGGCTGGGCGCAGCGAAGGCGGTGGCGCTGAAGCACCTGCCCCAGCCGGGGGAGGACGCGCGCACTTGCGGGCCGGGGCCGTTTTCGATGGCGGATCAAGAGCTGGTGACTGCCCAGATGAAGGCCGCGGGCTACACCGATATCGTCTTCGAGCGGGTTGATGCGCCTGTGCGCATGGGCGACAACATCGACGATGCGATCGGCTTCCAACTCGCGCTCGGACCGGCAGGCGAGGTCTACCGCGAAGCGGGTGACAGGGCGGAGGCTGCGCACGATGCTCTGGTCGCGGATCTGACCGCGCTCTTGGCACCGCATGTGACCGAGGACGGGGTCTACATGGAATCGAGCTCCTGGGTCGTTTCGGCGCGGAACCCCGGATGAAGCGACGATGAAGCGATGGGCGCGCTGGGTGGCGGCGGGGCTGGTCCTGACCGGGCTGAGCGCCTGTAATCCCGAGGCTGGGCTCGACGCACTGTCGATCGGGCAGACGGCGGAGGTCGAGGCGCCGGCCGAGGCTGAATCCGCCTCGGATGCCTTGGCCGGCCGCGGTGCGCTCGAGCGTGAAACCGCCACGGTCCACCGCAACCTGGCCGCTGGGCTCGAGGCGGCGGGCGAGCCGGAGGGCGCTCTGGTCGAACTTGAGCTCGCACTCAAGGCGGATGCCCGCGCGCGCGCGGCCGACAGGGCGTCGAAGTTCGCCGCGCGCAAGGAGGGCCAGCTCCGCGAAACGGAAGAGAATGGAGCCGGCGAGGATTTCTCCAGCCGCTCCTACGACGAGCTCGAACGCATCTGCAAACGCAACGACCCGCCCGCCCAAGCGCAGCGTGCCTGCACACTGATCATCGCCTCGTTCCCAACCTCGGCAGGGCGCCTGCCCGAGTTGCTGACGGACCGGGGTGAAGCGTTCTTTGCGCTTGAAGATTTTGACAAGGCCGCCGACGACTATTCGGCCGCAATCAAAATTGACAGTGCCTATGCGCGGGCTCTTTTGGGACGCGCGCGGGTCCGAGCCGGCCAGAAATTGCCTGCCGCCGCCGCGCGTGACTATCGCCGGGCGATCAATGCCGGGCAGGCGACGCCGGAGATTCGCACCGAGCGGGCCGAGGTGCTGATAGATGCGGGCCGGCCGGACCTGGCGGTCGGTGAATATGACCGGATCCTCTCCGACCCCAATCAGTCGGCGGCGCATCCTGCGGCCTATCGCGGCCGCGCACAGGCCCATTGTGCCAATGGCCAGGCCGACGCGGCCTCGGTCGATTGGCAGGTCTGGCTCGCGGGCGCGGCGGAGGACGATGCCGCTGCCCTAGCGGTCGATTTGGCCGAAGCCGGTTTCCTGCCGGAAGAGAAGCTGGAAGGGCCGTTCGAGATGAGCGACGAAACCCCCGCCGCCCTCAACGCTTGGACTGCCGCAGGCTGCCCGGTTCGTGCCCCTAAGGCACCTGACCAGACCGCCCAACCCGGCACCAAGCCGTATCTGATCCCCGAAGCGCCAGTGGCTGACGAGCGGTCGGAAGGCTAGGGCCGCGATTCGCCCATCCGCCGCTCGGGCGGGCGGCGCGCGCGTCTGACCTCCGACCTTACGCCGATGCACGAGCGCAACTCGCAGCAAACGTTCGTGCCCTGTTCTCACTACAGGTGGTGCGTGAAGGCTCGTTAACTACAAAATATGGCAAAATCAGTGCATTTTTCCGTTGACGGCACCGGTGGTCGTCATAAAGTGGTGGTTGCCGCGCTGAAGACCACAACATGTGGGGTGCTACGAGAACGGCACCGGTGGAAACCATAGGCGCGCAAACCGGGGGCTTGGGACAGAACTCCCATCGCTGAAGGGATGATTCAACCGGAGGGGGACACCTCCGGAACGGCGGGAATGTGCCCGCTGGGACGCGGAGTGAGTCGCCGATATCGGCGAGGGAACAGGGAAACGAAACATGCAGATTAGGCGCAAATTCACCGAAGCGGGTAAGTCGCCCTACGCCGCCATCGCATTCCGGCAGGCGACGTCTGAGATCCGGAATCCGGATGGCTCGGTGGTGTTCAAGCTCGAGAATTTCGACGTGCCGAAGGCATGGTCGCAGGTCGCCTCGGACGTGCTTGCGCAGAAGTATTTCCGCAAGGCTGGCGTCGCCAAGCGCCTGAAAAAGGTCAAGGAAAAAGGCGTGCCGGAATTCCTGTGGCGCTCGGTTCCGGACAAAGAGGCGCTAGAGGCGCTGCCCGTTGACGCCCGCTCCGGCGGCGAGACGTCGGCCAAGGACGTCTTCGACCGTCTGGCGGGCGCCTGGACCTATTGGGGCTGGAAGGGCGGCTATTTCACGTCCGAAGAGGACGCTCAGGCCTATTTCGACGAAATGCGCTACATGCTGGCCTGCCAGATGTCGGCGCCGAACTCGCCGCAATGGTTCAATACTGGCCTGCACTGGGCCTATGGCATCGATGGCCCCAGCCAAGGCCACTACTACGTCGATCACAAAAGCGGAAAGCTGACCAAGTCCGCCTCGGCCTACGAACACCCGCAACCGCACGCCTGCTTCATCCAGTCGGTCTCGGACGACCTCGTGAACGACGGCGGGATCATGGACCTCTGGACCCGAGAGGCCCGGCTCTTCAAATACGGCTCGGGCACCGGCACCAATTTCTCCTATCTGCGCGGCGAGAACGAGTCCCTGGGCGGTGGCGGCAAGTCCTCCGGCCTGATGAGCTTCCTGAAAATCGGCGACCGTGCCGCGGGGGCCATCAAGTCCGGCGGGACCACGCGCCGCGCGGCGAAGATGGTGATCTGTGATATGGATCACCCGGATATCGAGAACTTCATCAACTGGAAGGTCAAGGAAGAGCAGAAAGTCGCCTCGCTGGTCGCCGGCTCGAAACTGCACGAGCAAAAACTCAACGCGCTTTTCGCCGCGATCCGCGCTTGGGACGGGGCCGAGCAGAGCACCTGCGACCCCAAGGCCAACCCGCAGCTCAAGGCCGCGATCAAGGATGCCCGCAGGGCGATGATCCCCGAGACGTACGTGAAGCGCGTCCTGCAATACGCCGCCCAGGGTTTCGGCTCGATCGAGTTTCCGACCTACAACACCGATTGGGACAGTGAGGCCTACGTCACCGCCTCGGGCCAGAACTCCAACAACTCCGTCCGCGTCACTGACAGCTTCCTGAAGGCGGTCGAAGAGGACACGGATTGGGAGCTGGTGCGCCGCACCGACGGCGTCGTTGCCAAGACCGTCAAGGCACGCGATCTGTGGGACGAGGTAGGCCATGCCGCCTGGGCCTGCGCCGATCCAGGCGTCCAGTATCACGACACGATCAACGACTGGCATACCTGCCCGGCCTCCGGGCCGATCCGCGCGTCGAACCCGTGCTCGGAGTATATGTTCCTGGATGACACGGCCTGCAACCTGGCCTCGCTGAACCTGCTAACCTTCCAGAAGGACGGGGCGTTCGATGCCAAGGCATACGAGCATGGCGTCCGCCTCTGGACCGTGACGCTCGAGATCTCGGTCACAATGGCGCAGTTCCCAAGCGCCGAGATTGCCCAGCTTTCCTATGAATACCGGACGCTGGGACTGGGTTATGCTAATATTGGCGGCCTGCTGATGACGCTGGGCCTCAGCTACGACTCGGACGAGGGCCGCGCGCTCTGCGGCGCGCTGACCGCGATCCTGACTGGCGTCTCCTACGCCACTTCGGCCGAGATGGCCGGCGAACTCGGTGCCTTCCCTGGCTACAAAAAGAATGCAGCTCAAATGTTGCGGGTGATCCGCAACCATCGCCGCGCGGCTCATGGCGAGACCGCTGGCTATGAAGAGCTCAACACCCTCCCTGTGCCACTTGATGCGGCAAACTGCCCGGACGCGCATCTTATCGAGCGCGCCCGGGCCTCTTGGGACAAAGCGCTGGCGCTGGGCGAGGATCACGGCTACCGCAACGCCCAGGCCAGCGTTATCGCACCGACCGGCACGATCGGGCTGGTGATGGACTGCGACACGACCGGGATCGAGCCCGACTTCGCGCTCGTGAAATTCAAGAAGCTGGCTGGCGGCGGTTACTTCAAGATCATCAACCGGGCGGTGCCGAAGGCGTTGGAGACACTGGGCTACGATGACGAAACGGTCCGCGGAATCATCGACTACGCGGTCGGGCAGGGCACACTGAAAGGTGCCCCTGGCGTGACACTCGCGCGCCTGGCAGATGCGGGCTTCGGGCCCGAGCAGATGGAAAGTATCGAGGCGGCTCTTGCCACTGCCTTCGACATCCGTTTCGTGTTCAATCAGTGGACCTTGGGGGCCGAGTTCTGCACCGGCACGCTGGGCCTCTCGGAAGCAAATCTCGTCGATCCCAGCTTCGACCTGCTCCGCGAGATCGGATTCTCGGCGCGCGAGATCGACGCCGCCAATGTCTATGTTTGCGGCACGATGACGCTCGAAGGCGCCCCGGGCCTGAAGGACGAACACCTCGCTGTCTTCGACTGCGCCAGTCCCTGCGGCAAAACCGGCAAGCGGTATCTCTCGGTCGACAGCCACATCCGCATGATGGCCGCCGCCCAAAGCTTTATCTCGGGCGCGATCTCGAAAACCATCAATATGCCGAACGACGCGACCATCGAGGACTGCAAGGAGGCCTACATCCTGTCCTGGCAGCTCGGTGTGAAGGCGAACGCGCTCTACCGTGACGGCTCGAAGCTCAGCCAGCCGCTTTCGGCCGCGTTGATCGACGAGGAGGCCGAAGAGGAACTGGCCGAGGCCGCACCCGCCGCGCGCGCTCAGATCATCGCCGAGAAGATCGTCGAGAAGGTGATCGTCAAGGAAGTCCGGGCCAAGCGCGAGAAGCTTAGCGACCGGCGCCGGGGCTACACCCAGAAGGCGGTCGTCGGCGGGCACAAGGTCTATCTGAGGACCGGCGAATACGAAGACGGCCAGCTCGGCGAGATCTTCATCGACATGCACAAGGAGGGCTCGGCCTTCCGCGCGATGATGGACAGCTTCGCCATCGCGGTCTCGATGGGTCTGCAATACGGCGTGCCGCTCGAGCAGTTCGTCGAGGCGTTCACCTTCACCCGTTTCGAGCCAGCCGGGATCGTGCAGGGCAACGACTCGATCAAGAACGCCACATCGATCCTGGACTACATCTTCCGGGAACTGGCGATCTCGTACCTTGACCGCACAGACCTTGCTCACGTCGAGCCCGAGGGCACTCATTTCGACGAGATCGGCGGCGGCGAGAACGAAGGCCGCACCAATGTCCAGCCCGCGGGCGAGGACGTGGCCGATCCGGCGATCGCCATGATCAAGCAGTTCTCTTCCACGGGCTATCTGCGAAAGCGGTTGCCGAGCGAGTTGGTGGTGCTGAACGGCGC
>CAJICH010000127.1_pt1 | contig 26248 bp, 25 predicted proteins | sample 9199591 | NCBI WGS metagenome assembly CAJICH01 (sample SAMEA7708332, study PRJEB35096) | sediment metagenome | biome: marine neritic benthic zone biome [ENVO:01000025]; feature: sediment [ENVO:00002007]; material: shallow marine sediment [ENVO:03000034] sea grass bed [ENVO_01000059] ...
CGAAACCCTAGTCTACACGGCCAAGAAGGTCTCGATTGGGTCAGGAATACGCATAGACCAAACTTACAGTGCGTCCGGTTTTCCCCAGATTGCTGCCGTTCGAACGCAGTGCAGCATCAAGTAGATTGGGCTCAAACCGGCCATTCGCTGCACCTCGGACCGAGGTCCGGAGAGCGGGACAATGCTGCCGTTAGCGTGAATGTTCTTAGGTCCGGTTCACTCCGGCTTGTCGCCGTTGGGACTATGTCGGAATCGTGCGATAAGTACACGCCCAATGGCCTGATGACCTGACCCCGCCATCCGACTGGTACGGACTCTTCGCAACTGAAAGCGGGAGTCCTCGCCGCGAGAAGTGGGCGGCTGGGATTCCAGCCGCCCTGATGACATGCGCGACGATCAGTTCGCGTCGGCGGCGTTCTGCATCAGGTACTCCATGACCAGCGCCTGTTCTTCCTCGTCGAGACCAGCGCGCGGGAACATCGAGGGCGTGATGCCCTTCCACTGCTGGCGCGTGTAGTGCGTCACTTCGCGCGGCGCGTGGCAGACGGTGCAACGTTCGAAGAAAATTTTCTCGCCCGGGCCCATATCGGCCATCAGCGCCTCCGTCAGGTCGGACATTCGGTCGAGGCCGAGTGCGTCTTCGTCGATTGCGGCCAGTTCCATGTTCTCAATGATAGCGGGCGGATCGTAGGCCAGGTTCCGCCCCTCGGGGTCGGTACATTTTCGCATCTCGACCAGCACGGTATTGGCGGAGGTTGCCTCGCTGAGTCCCGAGGCGCGCTGCGTTGAGGTGATGAAATTCACCAGTCCCGAGTTGCACCGCCCCTTGCTGTCAAGCTGCGGCCATCCGCCTTCGTAGATCGATACCACGCCAGGCATGATCTCGTCCGAGACCACCGCGCCGGCGATCACCGTGCCGCGGTCATTGTAGAGCTCGACAAGGTCGCCATCCTCGATGCCCCGGTCCGCGGCATCCTGAGCGTTGATCCGCACCGGCTCACGGCCCTGCACCATGTAGAGGTCGCGCAGGCGCTCGGAATTGCCCATCTGACTGTGCAGGCGGAACCACGGGTGCGGCGAGACAACATGCAGCTGCCCTTCTTTCGCGACGCCGAGATACTCTTTCTTTTCCAGCCACATCGGCATGCCCGGGCAATCGTCGATCTGCATGTTCGCGATGGTTTCGCAGAACATTTCGATCTTGCCCGACGCGGTATGCAGCGGGTGCCCCTCCGGATCGTTGTAGTAGTCATTGTGGCGCACCCATTTGCGGGCAGACTCGGGAACCGGCATCCGGGCGTAGCCTTTTTCCCAGAATTCCTCGAAAGGCGTCTCCTTGGCCGCACCCGAGGCTTCGTAGGCCAGTTTGACGTGGTGCATCTTGTCTTCACTGTCGGTGAACTGTGCCCAGAGCCCCAGCTTGTCGGCGAGACCCTCGAAAAGCTCGTAATCCGGCAAGCTGTCGCCCACGGGCTCGATCACCTTTTTCATCGCGTAGACGCGGTCATTGGAATAGGTGCCGCCCGACGTGATGTCGTTCTGCTCCAGCGTAGAGGCCGCGGGCAACACGATATCGGCCCAGCGGGTCGCCGCCGTCCACCAGACATCGACGCTGACGATGGTCTCGACTTTCTGCAGCGCGCGGATCAGCCGGTTCGTGTCCTGCTGATGCGACATGAAGTTGTTGCCGGCGTTGTAGATCATCTTGATGTCGGGATAGCTGTTCGTCTGCCCGTTGTAGAAGAACTCCATGCCCGGATTCTCCAGCGCCTCGGTGATCCGCGAGGCGGGCACAACCTTGGTCACGAAGTTGCGGCCCTGGCTCATTCCCACAGGCGTGGCGTTGCCGCCCTGTGGCATGCCGCCATTGCCATAGTGCCAGGAGAAACCGATCCCCTGGCCCGGCTTGCCGATCTTGCCAGTGAGCGCCGCAAAGTTGACGATCGACCAATAGGCCATTTCGCCATGCTGGGCGCGCTGAATGGCCCAGGACGCGGCGATGCAGGTTTTCGAGGACACGATCCTTTCGGCAAGGTCCTTGATGTCCTGCTCCGCCATGCCGGTGATCTGCGAGCCCCAGGCGGGGGTTTTCGGGGTGCTGTCCGTCTCGCCTTTGACATAGGCGATCCACTTGTCGGCCCCGACCGTGTACTTGTCCAAATAGGCCCGATCTTCCAGTCCGTTTTCCAGCACATGATACGCCATGGCCAGGAACAGCGCGGTGTCGGTGTTCGGGACGATCTGTTTCCATTCCGAATTCAGATAGACATCGCTGGCGGTGCGTTGCGGGTTGATCGAGACGAAATTCACGCCTTTGTCGCGGATCTCTTCCCAATGTGCGTACATGCCATGGTCGGCCACGCGGTACTCGATCCGGTTGTTCTTGACCGGGTCGCATCCCAGGAGCACGAAAAGTTCGGTATTGTCGCGGATGGTTTCCCAGGCTGATTGCGGCGAGTAGACCTCCATGTCGCCAATGATGTGTGGCAGGCAGACCTGCCCGGCACCGGCCGACCAATCGCCGGCGGTGTTGGTGCAGCCGCCCATCAGGTTGATCAACCGGCCCTGCAGGACATTCGGGCGGAACACGCCGGCATTCGACCAGCCGCCGTAGGACGAACTGAAGATCGCCTCGTTTCCGTGATTGGTGGCCGTATCCAGAAGCGCCTTCGCCGCCAGGCTCCATGCGATATCCCAATCGACGCGGACCCATTCCTCCTTGCCGCGAAGCTCGGGCTTGATGTCTCCGGTTTCCCAGCCTTCCAGATATGATTTGCGCACCATCGGATAGTTGATGCGGGTCTTGTCATAGGTCCGGTCCATGACGCCATAGGCCAGCATTTCGGTGGGGCGGGAATCAAGCTCGGTCATGGTGGTCAGACCGACCAGCTTGCCATCGCGCACGACCGCTTCGAACGGGCCGAAATGCGTGGCGTGGAAGATGCGGTTGGAATAGGAATTCGGGTCGATACTGGCCAGTGCCGTCGTGCCCAGCAGGGAAGATGAGCCAAGAGCGACAGCCCCACTTTTCAGGAATGATCGGCGTGTCGGGTTCGGCATGTTCATGAAGGTATTCTCCCAGGTTCGTAAGTGACTTGACGTTTCTTCAGTCCCATTCAGGAAAAGACGAGTCTGCCGCAATCAATTGTACCTACGCCACTTGTAGCCCACGAATGCAGGCGTCTCTTCTGGCGTGCAGGCAGACACCAGAGCAGTTCAAGCTATGGCCACTTCGACGATACGGCTTTCGCGCATCGTCCCTCAGTTTTGTAGCAGTGCATACTTTGTGCCCTCCCTACGGCGCGTAGCCTTGATGCACATCAAGGCTACGCCATTCGCAGCGAATGTCAGGGATGACGAGCCGCAATGCAGCATTTACTTTGGTCACCGGAAGGCAGCCTTGGGCCGGTCGAGTCCCGGGGCCCGTTTTCGAAATTTCCGGGCGCTAGTATCCGCCGAGACGGAGATTCGCCTTGGGACGAACGCTCGCCGCGATACTTGCCGCTGATGTTGTCGGCTATTCCTCGCTGATGGCCGAGGACGAGGCCGCGAATATTTAGAAAGGCGCCAACTCGGCGTTCAGATCGCGCAGCACTTCACTCACGAAAGGCCCGATCCGGCGTAGCAGGTGCCCCTTCGGAACCACCGCATCCAGATCGAACTCGTAGAACAATGCCCGCTGATCGACCGCCGCCCCATCGTCACCCGCCTCCGTCTCCGACCCGTGGCAGAATGGGGATCAGCGGATCATGGCCACCTCAAGGACTTTTCGACAGCATCGGTGATGAAAACGCATAGCGCACGCTCACAGAGCGCCCGGTTTGCCGCGCATTGCCGTCATTTGAACGCGGTGCAGCATCCGTTGGTTTGGGCTCCATGCAGGCATTCGCCGCAACTGCACACCTGCTGTGCCGGTCGAGGTCGGCTTGGCGGGACAAACCTGCCGTTGGCGCAAATTTTCAAAGGTCCGGTTCCAGCCTGATTGCTGCCGTTGAGGCTATGTCGGCCTCGTGCCAGGAGCGGTCTCTGATCGAATCCGATGCTGCGCTTGGATGGCCCCTCATCGAGCCAAACTCTAGACCTGTGGCCTCTCTAATATAAGAATCGCCATTCGCCGGACCGTAGGCGCGTGACGCATATGGTTTCAGCAGTCCGATTGACGGCCTCAGCGATAGGCCTCCTCGAAGCCGTATCCGGAAAACATCGGTCCAGTGGTCATCTCGGCTTTCTCGAAGCCCGGGCTGTGGGCATTCCACTCCATGACCTTGGGGGCGCCCGTCGCATCGATCCCCACATCCCAGCCGATCACCCCAATTTGCGGCAGACGGCTGTGCAACGTCTCGCACATCTCGACGGCATCGCGGAAATGCGGGATCGTGCGACCGGAGAATTGCAGCCCGCTATCAGGATGTGTTGTTGTCAATTTCCATTCGTGATCGAGAGCAAAGTCGTCGAGATTACCGTCGTCGTCACGCACTGCAACGCCGACGCGTTGTCCGTGTGCACTTGTGTACTTATCGCCGCCGGCGGGCAGCCTCAAAGTCGCACCGATCTTTCGCGGTCGGTCCGATTTGTAGAAAAGGGTGTTGATCCGAATTGTTGCAGAAGACCCAGGGCAGAACTCCTCAAACCAAGGGTGCTGATCGATTTGCGATTGGATCACGCAATCAGCTCCGATTTCGGCAATCAACGCGTCATTGATCGCGGTGAGGTCGGTCCGGAGAACGCCGTGCCCGGAATTGGTGCCGTCGGCCTTTATGTAGACGATGCTGCAGCTATCCGTTTGGGCCGAGATGAATTCCGCCGGGCTCACCGGCTCCATCTCGGCGTCGAACAGCCGCCCGCCGAGGATATAGCCGATATCGGGCAGGCAATCACTGCCGAACATGCGTTTCGACAGCGTCTTGACCCGAGATATCCCACGGTAATCGTGATTGATCCTGGGCAAGACCCGGCGGTTGAAGAAATCGGTGGGCATCCAATCCTTCAACGTGCCACCGTCGGGCCGAATCTGGTTGAAGGCCTTGTAGAGTGCCATGTAAGGGTAGTAGGCAGCCGACCCGAAACGGCGCCGGCAAACGTCCTTGATCTCGTCGATTTCGTCTTTCCCGAGCGCGGTGAAGGCGTCCTGGTCGATCAGCAATTTGTACTTCACAAATGGATAGCCACCGCCGCGCGCGCCGAGAAGATTTCTGGCGTGAAGATGGAGAGCCGTCTCGGATAAATGAGACCGTATAGACGCAACAATACTCATGACAAAGCACATCTTCTCACCGCCCCTCCAAATACGCAATGAATTCTTTGAATATGAAACAAGCATTCCAGGGACGGGAGTTCCAACAATGCCCAACAAGATCGATAGTAAAAGTTTCTGAAAGCAACCTGAGAGAGGCCCCTGGATCGGTAGGTTTTCTGGGCGCAAGTTCAGAATGCTTGAATTGATTGGAGAACACCCATTTGATCTCGCAGGCTGCAATGAAGAACCACGCATTCAGAACAGCGGCTGAAAGTCTGGATTGGGTCCCTTATCGGAATTAATGTCGCCCTTGGCGGCTTTGCAGACGCTCATGAAGGGCGCGGGCGCGCCGGGTGATCGCTTGACTGCTCTGGGCGGCGGCGAGTTGACCTTCGTTCCGCGTGCCGAGCGACTAGCTGATATCCGCTGAATACGCCATTAGAATTCGACCCGCTCCGTCTCTGCAACCTCACCCCGGCCGATGTCTACTTCGGCCGCGGCAGCGACGTTCTCGGCGAAAGGAGGAGGATCAAGGAGCAGACCCCGAAGCGGCGCCGCTTGCTCAACCAGAGACGGGCCACGTAAACTTAAACCCGATGAGCCAGATCCTCCAAACGGCCATCACGGCAGGACGCCCATTTCATCTGACGACGGACAAGCAAGGGCTAGTCGTCAGGTCGGCCGTGCCGGGCCACATGCAGAAGAAATTCCCCGCAACGACTGACATTGCGCGTGCTCCTGTCGAGATCGAAGTCGACAATCCCGCCGTAGCCTTGATTGTGTTCCACGTAGTAGAGCCGCCCGTCGTGTTCGGCGACGTCGAGCGCAACGTTATCGATGCCGGCGCGGGGCGCAACGGCCAGCGCGAACTCGACCTCAGCGTCAGTCAACTCGGTCCTCAATGACTGTCCACCAATCTTAATGTTGCTCTTCCACCCGCGATCCGGAGGTTGTTTGAAGATGTACGCAATGATCTCGAAGGAGTTATCAGGGGTTCTCTGCGCGACTATACGTTTCTCACCCCTTGAGAAGCCCGAATAATAGGGCTGCACGATAAGTTCTCTGGTGTCGCACATCGTATTTGCCAGGAGCCACTCCGCTACCGGCATATCGGCGTCGCTGCTGATCCGCTCGACGCCTTTTCCCCAGAAGCCGAAGGGATCCTTGATGACAATATCGCCGCCGAACGCGGTCCGCGCCACATCAACCTCATCCATACTACGGGCAATCCGCGTCGGCGGGCTAACGTCCGGATAGTCGGTGAGGTATGTGCGCTTGTCCTCCGTTCTCCAGGAACCGTCCGATGGGGGCGAGACCGGCACGCCGTAGCGCTGCGCGTGGGCGTCGATGTCATCCAGGAGCGCGCGGTTTTTCGCGCATACCAGGTTCAGAACCATGTCCGGGTTTCGTTCCGGCTCAGGGACGCGGTTCGCTGTTCGCGCGGCTCGGCTAGTGATGACCTCATCAAACACGCTTTTGAGGTAGCCAAGAAGATAGGCTCGATCGTCCGTTATAGGCTCGTCGGGGATTATCGCCCAAAGCCGCATTCGTCTTGCTCCTCCCACCGAAACTCCAAGACCAACCGGCAGAGCACTGTGTTCGGTACTGCAGCGAAAGCGCAGATCGGTTTGGGCGATCCGTGCGGTCCTCTCGCATACAGCCTAACACATTCGCGCTGATTTGGAATGGATCAGTGGCAGCGGCTGTCAACGCCGAGATGTCAGAATGTTCATTGATCCGGGAAAGGGCGAACCGGAAGAGACGGCTTCGCGGTAACTGAGCTTGCCCGGTTGTTCCGCCTGACTCGGTCGGATGAGTTTCGGGTCTCTGCGCGAGGGCTGCGGCGAACGTCCCATGCATGACCGCCGGGCGTCGGTCTTGGCGCTGTTCCCGACCTAGGGGCTACTTCGGCATGGGGTCAGGAATACGCACAGCGCGAACTAATCGAAGGTCCGGATTGCCCCATGTTGCTGCCATTAGAACGCGGTGCAGCATCCGGTAGTTTGGGCTCACAGGAGACATTCGCTGCGTCGCGGTGATCGCAGGGTGGCGGATAGGAGCTCACGGCCCTTTCCTGCCGTTCGGGCATGCTACCGGCTTCGCAGTCGCAGCAGACCAAAGCGGCCATCCGTGTGAGGCGCAGCATTTCGTGGGTATGGTTGGCCGCTCAGGTACCATTAACGGTAACCCTGAGCGGTTCCGATTTCCTGGCAGAGTTTACAATGCTGGCGCGATTGCAGTTGTAGGATTCAGCTAGTTGATCTCGTCTAGATCAATCTTCAGGGTCAGCAACTTCAGCATATCTTTGAGCGCCACGATGCCAACGAGCCTCCCTCGTTCGGTGACCATGAGTCTGCTGTTGCCTGTGCGTCCCATAACGGAGAGGGCTTTCACAGCATCATCATTGACGTCTATGGTGTTCTCACTTCTGCAAGGCTCAGCGATGTCACCGACCGTCGCCCGGCTCCATTCGTCCTTCGGAACAGCCTTCAACTGACGCACGTTAACCGAACCGAACAGATCCGAGTCTTCAGTGACGGGGAACATGTCATGGTGGTATTCGTAGACGTACTCCTCCAAGAACCGTCTTAGCGTCAGTTTGGGCGATACTGTGATCGGCTTGGCCGTCATGTATCGGCGGATCGGCTCGCCTTCTAAGGCGCGGCGCATCATCAGCTGTTGATACGACGTGGAGGCTGCACTGCGCAGGAACAGGCCGATCAAGAACCACCACATCCCACCGACGAAGTTGCCCCCGAGGACATACAAGAGGCCAAGAGCCATCAAGACCATGCCGAACCCTGCGCCGATGTTTGCGGCGATCCGAGTCGCCCAGCGAATGTCGCCCTTCCAATACCAAAGTGCCGAGCGCAGGACCCTGCCGCCGTCAAGAGGAAAGCCAGGAACCAGGTTAAAGACGGCAATCAGCCCGTTTAGGAAGCCAAGGTAAGTCGCAACCCCGACGACCGGGACGGGCAGCTCTCGGCTCTCGGCGATGGCGAACGCAGCAGCCGCTCACTTGCCGAGTGAGGCGGCGACGAACGCATCGAGCCCGTCGAGATAACGCCGGCCGCTGACGAGAAAGCCGTCATTGTGGCCGCCCCGAAGCTCAAGGAACTGCTTGGGCTCGCGGGCAACGTTAAAAAGACTCAGCCCTTGTTTGATCGGAATGACTTCGTCATCACGGCTGTGAACGACGAGCACCGGGCAGGTTACAGTCTGGAGATAGTCGCCGGTCGGAAACCAGATACGCGCCAGCCACCGCGCGGGGAGCCAAGGGTGGATCTCGGCGGCCATATCCGGAACCGAGACGAGGCCGCTCTCTATAATAAGCGCGCCTGGCCCGTGCCGGCTCGCTGTGTATGCCGCGACCGCGGCTCCAAGTGAACGACCGAAAAGAACGACCTCCTCGGCGGGAATGCCGCGTTCGTCGGTGAGGTGGCGCCAGACCGCCTCGGCATCGCGGTAGATGCCCTGCTCGGAGACCACCCCCCCGCTACGCCCATAGCCGCGGTAGTCAAAGATCAGCGTGGCGAGACCGAGTTTGTTGAAGACTCTCAGAGAGTCCAGCCGATGGGAGATGTTGCCTGCATTGCCATGAAAGAACAGCACGGTGCCGCGCGGTTCACGAACCGGCACATACCACGCATCGAGCCTTATTCCGTCTTCCGTCAGGATTTCGACAGACTCATAGGCAAGCCCGATGCTGTCCGGCCCCGGGCCGATGGCGCGCGAAGGCACATTCGGGAAATAGACCAGCCGCGATTGAAAGGTGAATGCCGCAAGAAGCACCGCGGCGTAGCCCGCGGCAACCAGCATTACGATCGACAAGACGGTGCTCAATGACGTTCGCCTGTCCGACACGGAACCATATAACCTCCCTGAGCCCGCGCGGAAGTTTGCCAGCTTCGCGCAGCAAGGTCACCTGACCCCTCCAGAGTTTTGGCCGCGGGCCCCAACTTCATCGTCAAACACTGGCGGCGGAGGCAAATCGGATGAGCGAATTGACAGGCGTCTGGATATACTGCGCCTCGGAAGAAGGACCAACCAGGATCGCCGAGGAAGCGGTGAACCGTCGCTTGGCGGCGTGCTCGAATATTCACGCCCCAATCGTCAGTCCATATCACTCGAAGGGTCGGGTCGAGAACAATCGTGAGGTTCCGCTGTTACTCAAGACGCGACCCAGTCTGTTGGGTCATCTGTCCCGATTGATCGAGGAAACGCATTCCTATGAAAAGCCCAGCATCATCGGTATCGCGGCAGGCCACTGGGCGAATAATCCGTTCGCCTGCAATACTCGCTCTTCACAGGTGCAGCTCGGGGAGCGGAATAGGTCGAAACGTTCTGACCTCAGGGCGCAATACATTGATGTCTGGGAGACGATGCTCGCCCAAAGTTGTCTCATCGGTCATCGACGATTTTGTTTTCGATGATCCGGCCAACATAGTGCCCATCCTGGAGCACGTGCCAAGTACTTGGTCGCGACGGTGCCTCGCGGCAGACCCTCGGCTCGGGGCCTGTCCTCGGTCATCTCGCGCGGCTCCGTCATGCCCCCCTCGCGTTCAGAGTCCGGGAAACCAGCTTCGGGAGCTACGCTTGTCGAGACGCGAGAGGCCAAGGTGCCGAGCGGCCTCGATGGCGTGCGCGAACTTGGCGGACGTTACGGCGCGGTCGAGCTCAGGCTTCTCCCCGGCGCGATAGCACGGGCGGTACTGGTCCATGATGTTGACGTAAGTATCGGTCGAGATCTCCTCGGCGAGGAATTGCAGCACCTTCCGCGTCCCGGCGATGTCGTCGGGAAGCACCAGGTGGCGCACCAGCAGACCGCGCAGCGCCAAACCATCCTCGCCCAAGACCAGATCGCCCACTTGGCGATGCATCTCTTTCACGGCCTTCTGGTTGAACTCCAAATAGTCGCGCACATGCGAGTAACGGTGCGCCAGCTCCGAGTCGCCGTATTTCATATCGGGCATGTAGATATCGATGACATTGTCGAGCAGCTCAAGGGCCTCAAGGCTGTCATAGCCCGAGGTGTTGAAGACGAGCGGAAGCCGCAGCCCCTTGGCGGCGGCGATCTCCAAGGCTTGCAGGATCTGGTAGACCACATGGCTAGGGGTAACGAAGTTGATGTTGTGACAGCCCATTTCCTGCAGCTGCAGCATCACCGCCGCAAGCTCGTCCGCCGAACGCTCTTCACCCTGTCCTTTCCAGCTAATCTCCCAGTTCTGGCAGAAGATGCAGCGCAGATTGCACCAGGAGAAGAAGATGGTACCCGAGCCGTTCCAGCCGCTCAGACAGCTCTCCTCACCATGATGCGGTCCGACGGAATGCACCACCGCTCGCTCACCTGTTCGGCAGATGGCGCCGCGGAGTGTCTGAAACCGATTGACATGGCAATAGCGGGCGCACAAATCGCAATCCCCCATATGCCGGCGCGCCCGCTCGACCCGCTCGGCCAATTTGCCCGAACGATGCAGCGGTAGATAGCAGGGCTCGAATTGCGAGGTGCTGATGTTGGCTATATCGGGCTGCGAGATCATCCCTTTCCCTCACATAGCTGCATTGCGAGCAATCGCTTTGCGCTGCCCGCCCCTGTGCCCGTCAGGGCGGGTGCTCCGAGAATGGCTGGCCGACCGCTATGCTGGTCACGGGCTCTTGCCCCTCAGGCAGACGCAAAAGCCGCGAGACCGCGGCGTCACTAAAGGCCCCAACCTCGGTGGCCCCCAATTCCAGTGACACCGCCTGCAGATAGATATCTTGCGCGCAGTGTCCGGCCTCGATGGCGACATAGCGCCTGCCGCGGTTGCCGTATTTCACCATCGTACGGGCGTGAACCGCGGCGACAACCAATATGACGCTGGCGCGCTCTATCCACGTCTGCCTGAGAGCGGCCGCCGCAAAACGAGACCGAAAGTCACCCTCCACTAGGCGATCGAGACCGTGTCGGTCCGGCCGATAGTGATATACCCCAGCCTCGATATCACCCGAGTCCGCCGCGATCGCATAGAGCTCGAGTGGATAGAGAGCTCCTGCTGAAGGGACGGCGCGCAGTCCCCTTGGATGCGTCACCCCCTGAGCGGCCCAAAGAAGCTGGCCCAATTGCGCCAGCGAAACTGATCCGCCTTCGAACTCCCGCACCGATCGGCGATGAGCAATCGCCTGCTCCAGCGCCAGACCACCATTTGTACTGGGCTGCGGCAGCGTGATCAGCGAGGCAGAGCTAAGCGTCATATGTCTGCGCCGCACCCTCCTGCAATGTGCCACTGATGCGTCGGTTGAGATTTATAATTGAAATAAGCCGACCGGGCGTTGTGCGCGTTGATCTGGCTCAAGCGTAAACGAGCGGCTTCCTTTGGGCGCTTTCGCCTAGCATCAATCTCGCTGTCTATCTGCGGATACAGTTGAGTGACCTATTTCGCCTGTTGGCACAGAACACGCAATCATTTTGCCGCATCGAGCATCAGTGATTGGTCCAACACCGGAAATTCAAGCCATTCGTAGCGAACGGCTGCTTTCCGCCCTATTTAGATGTTCCCGCCTTCTCCGCCCGCCATCGTGCCCAGCGCCGCCGCTGCGCTTCGGCTATCCGTTGACGGCCGTCTGTTGTTCTTGGCCCGGTCGATAGCCCACCATGCAACGGGCACCGCTGTTTCCAACCATGCGGGCGCCTCTGGCAGGGTGAGCCCTTCTGGGTCTTTGCGCCGCATTTCCGGTAGCGCTTCTGGTAGAGCTTAAGAATTCGGTAGGCCGCCGCGAATGCGACCTCGTCGTCATCATCGTCCATCAATTGTAAGACCCCACGACGCGCGGGCGCGAGTCCTGGTCCCGTTCCAACCTCTTGCGCCGGAGCAACCTGGCCGCCGCCTTGCGGCATCTTTCCCTACAGTAGCGTGCGTCCGAGCGCCGGAAGATTGGGATGGGCTTACGGCAGAACGTGCAGAGCCAACCGTCGCGGCTGATCTGCCGGAGGACGCGCAACATCCGCTTCTTTCGCGTGCCGCGATTTCCATAGCGCCACATCTCTGCGGTGATGCCGATGCGGCCATCCTCGTTTTCCTCGATCCATATTCCGTGGGGATCAGGTGCGGGCATGGTCGCTCACCTCTTTTCCGGGTGCCAGAGACAGGTCAGGCCGCTGTTCAATCGGCCAAATTTGAATTAATTGGCCACACCATGGATTGCTCGGTCCGCGCACATAAGAGTTGCTTGGCATAAATGGCTGCGTTCTCGAAGCGGCAAATGAAATTGCTCGTGTTCTAAGCATAGATCTATCCTCTATCGTCTATCATCTATCCTCTCATGCGAAACGCATGCGCTACGCATCGGGAAAATCGTTCAATAACAAAGCTTCGGCTTCCCAGCGGGTCTTCGCGGCCTTTTTTCCGGACTTGGACCTTCGCTCAGCAGAGGCTTTTGCTTGGAACCACTCCTTTCGTTGCCGTTTCTGATGGAGTCTCCCCTCCTCTTCGATCCAGAACTCTTCGATGACCGGCTGCACGACTGAGGCAAACTCCTCGTCATCCACACGCAAGCGGCGCTTGAGCCATTCCGGGTCTGCCGGAAGTGAACACGTCGGATGATCCCAGGCATGGAACAGCAGCATGAGATATGCACCGTGCTCAGCGAGTGTCAGGTGCCCGGTATCACCGAGGTAGTTTCCCGGCCAAAACTTCATCCATCTTAAGTCAGCCATCTACTCTTCCCTTGGGGTTAAATGGACGCGCCCTTCCACCCGCCCGCTTCGGCGCTGCTCCGAGGAAAGGCTTAGTCTGACGCCTTGTCCGTTTTCCCGACCGGCGGATCGCGCGTAGAGCGCCTTCTTCCTTGTCGCGCACGCGATGATCTGAATGTGCGAGACACCCCTTAAATTGCGGCTTCCGCCGGTCCTGGTGGCCTGTTTTGGTCGGGGGCTCCTTGTGCCTGGCAAAATACGTCCCGCTGTCTTCGCGCACATCGAGAGCGGCGAGATTGGCAAGCCGCCTTCCTTTCAATGCCGGTTTGCCGTCGCGGACGAGCTGCCACGGCAAATCGGCACATGCAGGGTCCTCAGCAATAATGGCGCGCGCGAGTTTGCAGAGTGGGCTGTGGAAGGTAGGACCAACGGAGATGCCGCCGCATTCAGCGATGTGTCCCCGCAAACGCCCGTCCTTCGAAAAGCCATAACGGCAGCGAAAGATCAGCCTCAGCCCACTACTGTCCGCGAGGCGTTCGGCTTGGAGGAAGTGGGCAAGGCACTGGCCTCCAGTCTTGCAGGGAAGGGTCATCACCGCCTCCCAGCATCGTAGGAGATCCGGTTATTGAGCCACTCAGTGATCGAAGCGTCGGTCCAACCGACGGCGCGTTTGCCGAGCCGGATGGGTTTCGGGAAGGTCCCTTCGGCCATTTGGGCATAAATTGTCGAGCGCGAGAGTCCCGTGCGGGTCTCCACCTCACGGCGACGTAAGATGCGGACGTGCATTCTTGGTTGCTCCTAGACAATTCAGAACTGCCCAGGAACATGACGTGTCGTCTTGTGACTTTGGCGGGATGCGTCACAACTAATTCGGGCGATGTCGATACCAAAGTTTAAGGTTCGCGCACTTGCTGGTTCCGAGACCTTTTTTTGAATTAACCTCGGCAGCGCGGCTTATGCTGTGCCCCCGCGCAACCAGGCGCTGCATCTTTCCCAATCTTTCTTTCGTCCGCGGTGCAAGGCTCGCCTTCCTTTGTTTTGCACCTTCAGTAGCGGCGTTTTTCGTCCGGATCCCACGCATCGCATCGATCTCAAAGTCGTGCTTCCAACCAGCCTCTGAGAACAGGTATCCAGCTTTGAATCCCGCAGCAAATTCGACTGTCGGACCAGAGTTGGGATCCGCAAAAGTGGACTTTCCTGATTGCCACCCTGTGTGCATTTCGATGATCTTAATTACGTGAGCGCAATACCACTGTAGGCTGTAGACGCCGAACCGTTCCGCGGCATCAGCAATCCTTTGATGTGCGTCGTAATTCTTGTGATTCTTCGCGCCTTCACCCTCATGAAAAAGTTGCCATGCCGCCATGTATCCACCGGCCACATCGACGGGGTCATAGATTTCCGCTTTCAGCCGCTCGATTTCAGTCGCCTGATCAGCATCAGAAAGCTCGAAAAATTCATCTGATACCCAAATGATTTCGGCGCTATTGGTCAACAGATGCTCATGTTCGATCCGAATGAGCCAACCACCTCCGAAGCGACCGAGTCTCTCGACCAAACCAATTCCCTCCATAGGTTAGGTCCCGTGGCACATCCCGTCGCAGACTAGGCGTGCTCTAGCCTAAGTACGTTGAGACGTTGTGCCGCCAAATACCCCGCCCAGCTCTCCATCATCTTGCGCCGCTTCTCAAAAACGTCCGAGCGGGCATAGGCGGCCTCGACCTTGTCTCGGTTGACATGGGCCAGCGCCGCCTCGGCCACCTCGCGCGGGAAATTGGTCTGCTCCTGCGCCCACATGCGGAATGATGTGCGGAAGCCATGCACATCGGTGTCGAATCCCAGCTCCTTGACTAACTTGGAAAGTGTCATGTCGGAGAGCGCCTTGCCACGCTTGGTGCCAGGAAAGACGAGGCCCGAGTAATCAGCGTGGATTTTGGCCTCATGCACGATTTCCACTGCGCGCTTCGACAATGGCACACGATGCGGCTTCTTCGCCTTCATCCTGGATGCGGGGACTTCCCAGGTTGGGTCCTTGTCGACGTCGAGTTCATCCCACGTCGCGTTCCGCACCTCGCCCGACCGGGCAGCTGTCAGGATCAGGAATTCCAATGCCAGCTTCGTCGTAGCGCCCGCGCCCGAGGCCTGCACGGCCGCGATGCAGTTTGTCACCTCGGAATAGTGAAGGGCCTTCCGGTGCGCCTTGGTCCGGTCGTGCTTGGGCAGGGCCTGCGCGATGGCGTCTGCCGGGTTGTCCTGCCGCCAGCCCTGCGCCACCGCCCATTTCATGATGGTCCCGATCCGCTGGCGCACCCGCCGTGCTGTCTCGGGCTTCTCAGTCCAGATCGGCGTCAGCACGGCCAGGACATCGGCCGTGGTGACATCACCCACCTTCACCTCGCCGATCTTCGGGAAGGCGTAGGTTTCCAGCGTGGAAAGGAACTGCGCCGCGTGCTTCGGGTTGCGCCATGTCGGTCGGTGCAATGCATGCACGGTGCGCGCGGCATGAGCGAAGGTCAGCACCGCCTTCGCCTCTTTCTTGGCCTGGATTGGGTCGCCCCCGGCGCGCGCCAGCTTGTGGTTTTCCAGCGCCGCGGCGCGGGCCTCGGCCAGTGATACCAGCGAGGGGCTGCCAAGGCCGATTTCCCGCCGCTTGCCCCGGATCATGATCCGCTGCACCCAGAAGCGTGCGCCGTTCTTGTCGATGCGCAGATAGAGACCGTGCCCGTCGAAGTATTTCCCGGGCGCCGAAAGGTTGCGTACGGCCTGCGCGGTCAAGGCTTTCGCGGGTCTGCGGGCGGATGTGGGCGACATAGACACTTCCCCCAAAAATTCCCCCACAAGATGGGGGAACCAGTGGGAACATTCAAGACGCTATTGGACAATAGAGAGGCGATATAGCCATGTGTTTGATACCATTCTTGGAAACCCTCGGATCAGTCAGGAATGCTAAATGGCAGACACCCTCTCCGCCAAATTAGTAGATTAAATTATTGCGATAAAATTTGGGTTCTTTGGCAATTCGTGTACTGACTCAAGATCGGAACCGCCAAACAAGCTGTGACTCGCAGTAGGATTGCGCGTCACGGTTGGCTGCTGACGACAGAAACCGGTCGTTCGCTGCGAGAACCCCAATGTCTGCAATCGAGTTGAATGCCTGTGGTCGGCTCACGGCGGCCAACCATCCGCTTCCGGCACGGTTCAACAGCGGCAACTTTTTGCGCGATCGCTGAATGCCTCAAAAGTTCATGAAGCTTCGGACAGCACCGACAGAGCATGGGCGTGGAGGGAATGATCGCCCGCAGCGATAACAAGATCCTTCCATTCAAGGCTTAGATCCGCACCTGACCAATCGGTCACGACGCCGCCTGCGCCTTCGATCACGGCCGCCGGGGCGAAGATATCAACGGGATCCAGCCCCCCATCGACCGCTAGATCGGTTCTGCCGGAGGCAAGAACGCCGTAGGCATAGCAACTGCCGCCATACTGTGTGTAGCAAACCAGCGGGCGCAGCGCTTCGAAAGCCGCGCGCCGGGCGGGTTGGAAGAAATCAGGATTGCTGTTGGTCATGAGGGCAGGTTCCAGACCGCTACACGCGCGGGTCCTAACCGGCACTCCATTCAATGTCGCACGCTCGCCCGAAACGCCGACCCAGCGTTCCGATGTGGCCGGGTGGTCGATCACGCCGATCCAGGGGCGGCCCCGGCGGGCAAGACCGATCAGTGTTCCAAAAACTGGGATGCCAGCCACAAAAGCGGCGGTTCCATCGATTGGGTCAAGTACCCAAACATACTCCGCGTCCAGATCGCGAGATCCAAACTCCTCGCCGAGAATTCCGTGATCCGGGAATTCTCGCTCGATCAGCTCGCGCAGGCGCAGCTCGACTTGGCGGTCCGTTTCGGTGACGTAGCTGAGATCGCTTTTGATATCGATCTCCGGCATCTTGCCTGCCACGTCGTTTAGGATGGTTCGACTCTGATCCGCCAAGCCTTCGGCAAATCTCGTCATTCGCTCGGTAAAGTTTGCGGGCATGGCCTACGACCTTCAATGAGCTAGGATTTGGCTGAGGAACAGCTTGGTGCGCTCGTGCACCGGGCTATCGAAAAACTCTTCCGGCTTTGCCTGTTCGACGATCTCGCCAGCATCCATGAAGATTACGCGGTCGGCGACTGAACGCGCAAACCCCATTTCGTGGGTCACCACGATCATGGTCATGCCGTCATTTGCCAAGTCGATCATCACATCCAGCACCTCGCTGATCATTTCCGGGTCCAGTGCCGAGGTTGGTTCGTCAAACAACATGATCTCGGGCTCCATGCACAAAGCCCGTGCTATCGCAACCCGCTGCTGCTGACCGCCGGAAAGCTGGATCGGGTATTTGTCGGCCTGTTCGGGGATCTTCACCCGCTCGAGATAGTGCATGGCGACCTCGCGCGCCTGGGCCTTCGGGGTCTTGCGCACCAGTTGCTGCGCAATCATCAGATTCTTGGCGATCGTCATGTGCGGGAACAGGTTGAAGCTTTGGAACACCATGCCGACCTCGCGGCGGACCGCGTCGATATCCTTGACCTTGTCGGTCAATTCATTGCCGTCGATGACGATGCGCCCGGCGCTATGCTCTTCGAGGCGGTTGATGCAGCGGATCATGGTCGATTTGCCTGACCCGGATGGCCCGCAAACAACGATCTTTTCGCCCCTGTGGACTTCCAAATTAATGTTCTTCAGCGCCTGGAAATCGCCGAAGAACTTGTCGACGTTCTGCATCTGGATCAATGGGCCGGCGTCACTCGCGGTCATGTCATGCCTCGCGTTTCGCATAGCGGCCTAGATAGCCTTCAATCAGGCCGAATGACTTCTGCAACACCCAGGTGAAGGCCATATAGATGATCGCCATCGATATGAAGATCTCATAGGGGGCATAGGTCTCCGCCACGATCGTCCGTGCGATCCCGGTCATGTCGGCGATGGTGATCGTGCTCGCCAACGCGGTGGACTTCAGCAGGCTGATCACATCGTTGCTGTAGGCCGGCAACGCCAGGCGCACCGCAATCGGCGTCGTGATGTAGATGAACTTTTGCCGCGCCGACATGCCCAGGGCCGATCCGGCCTCGAGCAGCCCCTTGCCCACGCCTATAACGCCGCCGCGCAAGATCTCCGAGACGTAAGCACCGGTATTCAAAGACAATGCCACGATCGCGCAGCCTGTCGGCTCACGCAGGATCGGCCAGAATATGCTGTCGCGTATAATCTCGAATTGCGGGAATCCGTAGTAAACGATGAAGATCTGCACCAGGATGGGCGTGCCGCGGAATACGTAGATGTAAACCTGCGCCGGCCAATCCAGGTACCACTTGCCACTGATCCGCATTAGGAGAAGCAGAATTGCCAGCAGCAGGCCCAAAAAGGCAGAGATCACCAGGAGCTTCAGGGTGATGCCAATCCCTGAAAGCATCAGCGGCACGCTTTCGACAATCAGATAGACGTCGAAGGTCATCGCACTCCCTCCGTCGTCCGCTTGCCGAATTTTTCGAGCCTCATCACAGTCACCGTAATAAGCGACGAAAAGGCCAGATAGATCAGGCCGACAAAGATATACATTGTGAACGGCTTGCCCGTGGTGGCGATGGCCTGTTTGGCAACGAACAAGGTTTCATTCAGGCCAATGACCGAGATCAGCGCCGTATCTTTGATCAGCGACAGCATGTGGTTGCCGAAGGGCGGCAGTGCGATGCGCCACATTTCTGGAATGCGAATATATATGAATGTCTGGAGCGGCGACATTCCCAGCGCGCGGGCGGCTTCGATACTGCCGGGGCTGACACCCAGGAATGCCCCGCGGAAGGTCTCGGTCGCATATGAGCCGACGATGATCGCAATCGCGAATGTGCCGGCCCAGAAAGGCGGCACATCGACAAACTTGATCTCCGGATCAAATTGCTGAGCGATCGATGTCAGCGCAATCGCCGATCCGAAGTATAGCAACAGGATCACCAGGATCTCGGGCGTGCCGCGAAACACCACCGTATAGGCGCCGGCGATCTTTTGCGCGATTCTGACGTTCGACAGCTTGGCTCCGGCACCGATCAGGCCGAAGAGGACCATCAGGCCAAGCGACGTCAGGAAAACCTTGGCGACAACCAGCGAACCCCAGGCATAGTCATCCCACCAGCCGGTTAGAGCCTCCAACGTCGCCCCCCGCTGCCTGTCGCTGACTTCTCAGCAGAAGTGTTATGCGAGGCGGCAATGCGAAAAGCACCCATGCCACCCCGCAAGCTCTGACGCGTCAACTACCCCATTCATCCTTGTGAAGTTTGAAGGGGAAGTATTTGAGCGCGTGAGATTCCAGCTCGCCCGAGTTGATCAGTTCCTTCAGTGCGGCATTGAGCCGTTCCTTCAACTCTGGCTGTCCCTGACGCAGACCGATCCCGACGCCGATGCCAAAATACTTTTCTTCATCGACGGTCGGGCCGATCAACTTGAAGCCGGATCCTTCTTCCTGCGAGAGGAACCTCAGATGGGCCTTCATCGGGTTGGTCATGATGATGTCGGTCCGGCCGTTCCGCAGGTCGAGGTAGAGCGCCTCGTTGCTGTCATAGAGCACCACCTCGGCGTCGGGCAGAACTTCCTCGAACCAGTTGGAATAGGTGGTCGCACGTTCGAGTCCGACTTTCAGGCCCTTGAAGTTTTCCGGGATTGGATTGCCGGCATCGTCAAAGAGTTTCCTGTCGATTTTCTCCGAGCCGACGAGTTGGCCGGTTGAGAACCGGTATGGACCGGAGAAATCCATTTTTTCCAACCGCTTTTCGGTAATCGACATGGATGCGATGACCAGGTCGAATTTGTTCGCCAGAAGCGCTGGGATCATCCCGTCCCATTCCTGGCACACAAATTCGAGATCGGCGCCGATGATGCGGGCAACGCCCTTGGCGACATCGACGTCATAGCCGACAAGTTCGCCATCGGTGTTCTTGTAGTTGAACGGGGCATAGGTGCATTCCATGCCGACACGGAACGTCTCGGCCTGAATAGGACCAGACACGAAAACCGCCGTTGCCAGAGCGGCCGCGAAAATCGAATTTCTATATTTCATGGCTTCCTCCCTTGTTTTTTGTTTGTCGGGTGCGATGACGTTACACCAAAGTTGCCGCGACGCGATGAAATTCCCGAAAGGGGCGGTCATCAACGATCATGACGTCCAATGAAGCCCGAAAGCGCTCACTTTCGCCGTGCAGCTTGGCGTTGCCCGTGCCCCGTAGAGCCTATTTTGCGACTATACTTCTGCTGTGTTAGATTGATACTTCTGCTGTGTTAGATTGATACTTCTGCTGTGTTAGATTGATCGGCCGCGCCGCAACTGTGGTCGTCATCCCCTGTCTTTGCGGCGCTTCAGCTTGGCGCGGCAGAACCCTCCAATCGGACCACTTCAATGGGGCACTCCAGCGTCGCTGCTTGACGTGTCAACATACGGAAAATATTTTCCGAATATCGGCACCTAATCAGCGTCCGGGTCATCTGCTTTGCCCAAGTTAATCACTGCAAGCCATTGGGGCCCTGGGATTATCCGGGTGGAGCGCGGCCGAGTGGTTGCTGTCGATCCTCATCCCGGCGATCCTGACCCGTCGCGGATCAATGAGAATATTGCCGACAGCCTGAACGGGCGCGCACGCGTTCTGCGTCCCGCCGTGCGGCAGAGCTACCTGGAGCATGGACCGATGGCCCGGCAGGGCGAGCGCGGCGCTGAGCCGTTCGTTGAGATCGAATGGGACCGCGCATTGGACGTGGTCGCCGCCGAGATCGCGCGGGTGCGCACCGAGCATGGCAATGAAGCGATCTTCGCGGGTTCCTACGGTTGGGCCAGCGCTGGGCGGTTCCACCATGCCCAAAGCCAGCTCAAGCGATTCCTGAACGCGGCTGGCGGGTTCGTCCGCTCCGAGGGCAACTACAGCTACCACGCGGCACTGGTGCTGATGCCCCATATCGTCGGCAACTTCCGCCACCATGTGAAGGAAGCGACCCGGTTCACGACCGTCGCCAGCGAGGGTGATCTGGTGGTGATGTTCGGCGGCATCCCGTTGCGAAACGCTCAGGTCTCCGGCGGCGGAGTGGCGAAGCACCGCCTGCGTGACGATCTGCAAGCCTGCAAGGTTGCCGGGGTCCGATTCGTTAATCTCAGCCCCCTGCGCACGGACGCGGCCGAGGCGCTGGACGCTGAGTGGCTGGCGCCCCGGCCCGGCACGGACACGGCGATCATGATGGCCTTGGCCCATACGCTGCTGGCCGAGGGGCTGCACGACCGCACGTTCTTGGACCGCTACACGGTCGGGTTCGAGACCGTGGCCGCGTATCTGATGGGCGAGGTCGACGGCCAGCCCAAGGATGCGGATTGGGCCGCGTCGCTGTCGGGCTTGACCGCAGAGCGCATCCGGTTGCTGGCGCGAGAGATGGCGGCGGGGCGCACGCTCATCACCACGGCCGTTGGTTTACAGCGGGCGGATTTTGGCGAGCAACCCCTGTGGATGACCGTGGCCTTGGCCGCAATGCTGGGCCAGATCGGCCTGCCCGGTGGCGGCTACGGTATCGGCTATGGCGCGGATTCCAGCATTGGCACCATGGATCGGCCCATCCGTTGGCCGTTCCTGCCGCAGGGCAGGAACCCGGTTGAGACCTTCATCCCCGTCGCCATGATCGCCGAGATGCTGCTGAACCCGGGCCGCGAATACGACTATGACGGCGCGCGGAAGGTTTTTCCGGATGTCCAACTGCTCTGGTGGGCCGGCGGCAATCCGTTTCACCATCATCAAGATTTGAACCGGTTGCGCCAAGCTTTCCAGCGGCCCGAGACCGTCATCGTCAACGAGATTAACTGGACCGGCACCGCGCGGCACGCCGATATCGTGTTGCCGGTCGCGGCCCCGCAGGAACGCACGGATTTCGGCGCCGGCACTCAGGACAATGCGCTGGTCCCCATGGCGAAGGCGGCCGAGCCGCCGGGTGAGGTGCGCCTGGAATTCGACATCTACGCGGCGTTGGAGAAGCGCCTGAACTTGGGTTCGGCTTTCAGCGAGTGCCTGACGGCGGAAGGCTGGCAGGCACGGATGTGGGACGAGGCGAAGGCAGCCGCGCGTGATGCGGGAACCGACCTTCCCGATTGGCAGGCGTTCATTGAGGGCGCGATCCTGGAATTCCCCGACCCGGCGCCCGAGGCAGTGTTCCTGGCCGACTTTCGCCGCGATCCGGATAGCCATCCGCTGAAGACCCCCAGCGGCAAGATCGAGCTTGCCTCGGGCGTCATCGCCGGGTTCGGCTATGACGATTGCCCCGGGCATCCGGTCTGGCGCGCCCCTCGCGAGGTTGGCAGCTACCCCCTGCACTTGATCTCGGGCCAGCCGGAAACCCGGCTCCACAGCCAGTTCGACAATGGCGCCCTCAGCCGCAGCCGCAAGGTCCAGGGGCGCGAGCCGATCCTGATCAATTCGGGCGATGCCGCCGCGCGTGGGATCGCGGATGGTGACGTCGTCATGGTTTCCAATGAGCGTGGGCAATGCCTGGCGGGGGCAGAAGTCACCGATGATATCCGGCCTGGTGTGGTCTTCCTCTGGACCGGGGCCTGGTATGACCCGGATCTCGACGACCCCGGTCATCTCGAGCGGCACGGAAACCCAAACGTTCTGACCCATGACCTGCGCACGTCGCGCCTGGCGCAAGGTCCCGCTGCACAGTCTGCATTTGTGGAGATCGCGCGATTTGAAGGAGCGCCTCCACCGGTGCGGGCATTTGATCCACCGGACTTCGTGCCTGGGGGGCAAACGCTATGAACGACAGAATGAGTAGTAACGACGCCAAGCCTCAGCGTATCGACTCGACGCTCGCCAAGGGGCTGCAGGTGCTCGAGGCGCTGGCCAGATCGCGCCAGGGCAAGGGCGTGACCGAGCTCTCGCGTCAATTGGGGTTGACGAAATCCAACACCTTCCGCCTGCTGCAGTCCCTCTCAGCGCTGGGCTATGCGCGCAGATTGCCGAACCGGCTTTACGCTCCCACCATGAAGGTCTGGCAGATCGGGCAGTCGCTGATCGCCAATCTGGACCTGCCACGCATCGCGGCGCCGGAGATGCAGGCGTTGTCGCGCGAGACCGGCGAGACGATTTACCTCGCCGTGCCGGATGGGTTGAGCATCGTCTATATCGACAAGATCGAGAGCACCAAGCCGATCCGTTCGTGGAATGCGATCGGCGGCAGCGCGCCGATGCATTGCGTCGGCACCGGCAAAGCGATACTGGCGGCGCGGTATGAGGATATGCGCGAGCAGATCAGGGGCCACCTTACAAAGTTCACCGAGCGAACCATCACCACCCTTTCCGACTTGGACCGCGACATGGCTGCGACCGCTGCGCGGGGCTTTGCGATCGATACGGGCGAGTATCGCGAGCGCATCTACAGCTTTGGCTCGGCCATCTCGCTGCCTGGCGGTCACGCGGTTGCGGCGCTTGGGGTCTCGGTTCCGGATGTGAATCTTGTCGAGGGGCGCGAAGCCGCCATCTGTGAAAGCGTGCTGGCCGCGGCAACCGCGGTGACCCGGAAGCTTGGCATCGGGTAGCGGGTGCCAACGCAGGGAGTATCGCTCTGGGATCTGAGCGTCGAGGAGGCGGACATCTCGGCGCCGCTGTAGGTGACCAACCTGACGCCAGTCATGTCGCGCTTTTATCAGCTGGTCTTCGCCGCTAATCAGGTCTGAAAGAGAATCTGAGGAGAGCCGCAATGTCCGATCGACTCATCGCCCTTGTCACAGGTGCCGCGCAAGGCATCGGCTACGCCTGCGCCGAGGCTCTCGCCGAGGACGGCGCCCGGGTCGTGCTGAGTGACATCAACGCCGAGGGCGTGGCCGATGCAGCCAAGAAATTGGGCGGTGGCGCGGCTGCGATCCCGTGCGACATGGGTGCGCCGGACCAGATCGCGGCGATGTTCGACCAGATCGAGGCCGAGCTTGGTCCGGTTTCTATCCTGGTCAACAACGCGGGCGTCGCTCTGCCCGGCGACTTCCTGGAGACTCCTCTGGAAAATTTCCAGAAAGTGATCGACATCAACCTGACCGGCACTTTCCTGGCGACCCAGCGCGCCGCTCGCACCATGGTCGAGAGGGGCATCGAGGGCGCCGTCGTCAACATGTCCTCGATCAATGCGGTCGTCACGATCCCAACGATCCCGGCCTATTGCGCCTCGAAAGGGGGGGTCATGCAGTTGACCAAGGCAAGCGCGCTGGCGCTGGCGCCGCACAATATCCGCGTGAACGCGGTCGGCCCTGGCTCGATCGATACGGCGATGCTGGCCAGCGTAAACGCAAATCCCGACGCGATGAAGATGGTTATGTCGCGCACGCCCTTGAAGCGCATCGGATCGGCGCGCGAGATAGGCGATGTGGTCGCTTTCCTGGCCTCGAAGAAGGCAAGCTACATCACTGGCGAGACCATATATGTGGATGGCGGCCGGATCGGGATGAACTACACCTGTTAGGCTCGGCGCTTAGCCCGACATCCATCGGAAGGCCAGATACCCGGCGCAGGCTGTCAGCGCCGACAGGGTCGCGCCCCAGGCGACGTCGATTATAAGCATCTCGACGGTCCAACCTTTCAGCGTCGCGAGATTTGTCGCCTCGTAGGTGCCATAGGCGAGGAACCCGACGATCGCCCCGTTCAGAACCGCGATGCGGATCGTCTCGGCATTCAGCGCTGGCACGACGGCCAGATAGAGAATACCAGCGACGTAGAGAACGTAAAACGCTGCCGCCGCACTTAGCCTCGGGGTCTCGAGCATTAGCATTCCAACGCTGCGCTCGAAGATCGGGCGCATTACCGTCTTGATCCAGACGAAATCGATCGTAAGGAAAAAGATCAGAGCGGCGAGATAGCTAACGGCATAGTTCACGCGATCATTCTCCTAGATTTCCTTCCCCGAGGCAGAGGCATCAAGCAGGGTCGTGGAAGCCCACGACCCGCGAAATGCGTGGCACTTGATCCCCACTACGACAAGCTCTCCTATTCAGATCACCCGGCTAAGGACGTTCCGCAAGTTCGAGTGGCCCGCGACCCGATCAACTGCCGTCCTGGAGTAAGGCAGCGCTCAACATGACCCTAAAGTCGGTGGCAATCGAGCTCGCGCGCCGCCACACCGAGGCGCTTTGCGTCGGCTTGCATTCGGGCACGGTGGATACCGCGCTCTCGCAACCTTTCCAGCGCGGCGTGCCCGGGGGCAGGCTCTTCACGCCGCACCACGCGGCCGAGCGTCTGCTGAAGGCGTTGGATGGCCTCTCCGTTGGACAGAGCGGTCTGGTTTTCGCATGGGACGGACAGCGCATTCCAGATTGACGTGCTCGCTGCTCGTGAGCGTGCCTAGTAAGCCTCGCATAGCGGTGTTCTGGCATCTCCCGCCGTCCGCGGCGACATCAGTAGCCTGCACGGATCGTAGCCGGCGTCGCGGAAGACGCTGGCGATGCGCGCCAAGTCGTCTTCGCCGAGCCTCTCTTCCCTCGCCAGAACCCAGCCATAGTCCCGCGATGGACTGCCGACCGCCGACCACTGGTAGTCCGAATCCAAGCCGATGACGACATAGTCACCCGCGATGGGCCAGAGCCAGAGGCCGAAGACGCTCGCGAATGTCACCTCTAAGGCGCCGTTGTCAGGCGTGTCGGCAGGTCTCGCACGTCCCTCAGCGAGTTCACGCTCTCCGGACGCTTCAATACAACTGTTTAGAACTTTCAAATAGCTAGAATTTTCGATCTTTGTGTATTCGGCTGTCGTGCCGGCCACACAGTCATTCTGGAATGAATTCGGGATCAGTGCGATCTCGTGCCAGGCCCCCAGATAACGCCCGATGTCAAAATCCGGGGCCGGCTCGATGGACCGACCGTCATCGCCGTGCAACGGCGTCTGAAGGACGATTGCGATCGCCGCCGTGGAGATGATGGATCTGATGTTCATCGGCTGATGTCTTCGGCTCCGCATAACATGGCCAATTTGAAAAGCGGGGCCCTGGGAACTACCCAAGGCCCCATCGCACGGTTCTTCAGGGAAGCAGCACCTTGTCGATCACGTGGATTACGCCATTCGACGCCTCGACATCCGCTGTGACGACGCGTGCGTCATTGACCATCACGCCCTCGGTCGCGTTCACCGCGATCGGGCGGCCCTGGACGCTCTCAGGCGCGGCGCGCTGGCCGGCGATATCGCCGGACATCACCTTGCCGGCCACGACGTGGTAGGTCAGGATCTCGACCAGCTTGTCCTTGTTCTCGGGTTTCAGCAGCATTTCAACGGTGCCCGCGGGCAGCTTCTCGAACGCCTCGTCGGTCG
>CAJICH010000052.1_pt1 | contig 26097 bp, 25 predicted proteins | sample 9199591 | NCBI WGS metagenome assembly CAJICH01 (sample SAMEA7708332, study PRJEB35096) | sediment metagenome | biome: marine neritic benthic zone biome [ENVO:01000025]; feature: sediment [ENVO:00002007]; material: shallow marine sediment [ENVO:03000034] sea grass bed [ENVO_01000059] ...
ACCCAGCACGTGAAGCTGACTACTCCCATCATCAGAACATGACCCAAAAGCCAAACCCCTAGAGAGCCGATATACAAGACAAATCCAGCCGTAAAAGCCAAACCGCCCGCATATCCCTTCGATACATTAAAAATGTCAAAGAGCGTGGCGAGCAGGCCCACGGAGAGTCTTCCGAGGCCGGATCGCCGAAGAGCGCGCTATATATGGGCAATCCCCAGCCCACGCAAGCCTCTTTTTCGCCGCCGGACCGGTGTCTTGCTGCGGCAAAATGAACCCCCGCCGACGCCCTATGCACAAAGCCATCACAGTGCGGTGAGACCGGCTTCCGGCCTGGCACGCCGTGGGCAACAAAAGACACTGGCAACAACTCATCCAGGGAGGACAGGATGAACGTTTTCAAGACCACCGCGCTGGCTTTGTCCGCCGCGCTCGTATCCGCGTCGGCCACCGCTGAGCCCGTCAGCGTCGAGGCGGTCATGGCACCGACGGACGCGCTGAAGATGGAGTTCGCCGACGGCTCGAAGCATTTCGTGCTGATGGTGCGCCGCGAGGGGGTCGCAAAGGGCAGTGGCGCCTTCGACAGGGCCAAGGTGGTCGAGCATGGCTGGCACGACATCCACCCGCCGATCGGTGGCGACCCGCACGGCTATCTGGAGCTGACCGCGGCCAACGGCGATATCGCTTATCTCAAGTGGACGGTCCGCGCGGTTTTCGTCAAAGGGGCCGAGAAGCCGAAGCTTTTCGACAACGGCTTCTGGGAACTGGTCTCGGGTACCGGGCAGTTCGCGGGCCAGGCGGGTGTCGGCTCGCTGATCATCAAGCCGGCGTCCAAGACCGATAGGCTATTCATTCTGGAGGGCGAGATCGGTCCCAAGCCCTGATTGCCCGGTCCGGCGATTCATGTAACGGTCGGGCGATGAACGATCGCTGGCTGCTGACGCCCTATTATTTCGAGCACCCCGAGCCCGCGCTTGCCAGCGCCGCGCCCGAGCAGGCCGAGATCAATGATCCGGGCGCGATCGCGGATCGCTCGCCCAGCGAGATGGCGCGGATGCACCGTCCGGTCGAAGCCTTCGTTCGGCGCGCGGCCGCCGAAGGGGCGCGGCCCATTTCGCTGGCCGGCGATTGCTGTGCCGCCGTGCCGATGCTGGCGGGCCTTCGCGCCGCCGGCGTCGAGCCGGCGCAGGTCTGGATCGATGCCCATGGGGATTTCAACACCCCCGAGACCAGCCCCTCGCAGTTCCTGGGCGGCATGCCGCTGGCCATGATGGTGGGCCGCGGTCCGCAATGGATGTGCGAAGCGGTGGGTCTAGAGCCCTTGCCGGAGGAGCGCGTATGGCTAATCGACGGGCGCGACCTGGATCCCCTTGAACGCGACGCGCTGGACGCGAGCCAGATCAACCGGGTCGAGGTAGGCGGGATGGGTGCGCTCGGTCTCGCAGGCCCGGTCCATGTGCATATCGACCTGGACGTGATCGATGCGAACGAGGCACCCGGGTTCAATTATCCAGTGCCGGGCGGTCCCGGCGTCGAGGCGGTTGCCGAGGGCTGTGCCGCTCTTGCCGCCTCGGCGGATATCCGTGCGATTTCGATCAGCGGCTGGACGGGCGCACGCGATCCGGATGGCGTGACCGGTGCGGCGTGCTGCAAGGTAATCAATGAACTTGCCGGTTAGCGCCGCCGCCTACGTTCTCCGCTCGAGCAAAAGGTAGCCGCTCAGCCCGATCGCGGTCAGGACCATCATGCCGACCAGGATCGGCATGGCGACATCATGGGGCAGGAACCCGGCGATCTGGGTCGTGACCGCGGCGGTCATGAACTGGACGAAACCCAGCAGGCCCGAGGCAGCACCGGCCCGGTGCGGCGCCGCGCCAACCGCGCCAGACACCGCATTCGGCACCGAAAACCCTGCCCCGATCGAATGAAAAAGCGCCGGTATGACCAAATTCAACGGCCCGGCAAGGCCGCTCGCCATGCCCGCCACGCCGATGACCATGCAGACGATCGTGATCGTCCCCCCGGCCACGATCATCTTGTGGCCGCCGAACCGCCGGGTCAGGCGGCCACAGGCGATATTGGCCAGCATGTAGGTCACCGCCATCGGCATGAAGTAGAAGCCGTAGACGCTGGGGCGCTGCTGGTAGGCGACCTCCATCACATATGGCGCCGAACCGACGAAGAACAGGAACGCTGCCAGCGAGCAGGCGCCAAAGCAGGCATGGGCCCAGAAGGCCCGATTGCGGGCGATCTCGCCGAACCCCGCCAGGATGGCGCGGGGGTTTTCACGCTTCGCCTCGGGCGCGGTTTCGGGCAGTTTGGCCCGCACCAGCACCGCAAGGCCGATAGCTCCCACGGCGACCAGGGCGAAGACACCGCGCCAGCCCGCGAAATCGACGATGACGCCGGAGAGGGCTGGTGCGATCATCGGCGCGATCACCATTGCGGCGGTTATCTGGCCGATCACGCCCGCCGAGCCCTCGCGGCCATAGAGGTCCTGAGCGACGGCACGGGCCAGGACCATGCCGGCGACAGCGCCGCCCGCCTGCATCAGCCGGCCCAGCACCGCCATCCAAAGCTCGGGCGCCAGTGCCGCCAGCGCCGAGCCAGCGCCGGCGAGCAGCATGCCCATCATCATAACCGGGCGCCGGCCGAGCCGGTCCGAGACCGGACCCCAAATGAGCGTCGTGACCGCCATCGCGACCAGCGACAACGACAGCATGAGCTGCGCTATCTCCGAGCGAACCTCGAAGCCGGCGGAGATCGCCGGCAGAGCAGGCGACAATGCCTGGAGCGAGAACGGCCCGATCGCCGTGACCGCCGCCAATAGTGCAACCAGCGGTGCCTTTCGTGGCAGCACACCGCCGCGCGCCGCGCCAATACTTTGGGTTTCAGCCATGAATTCGGGGCCGCCCCCGCCTCAGCGCTCGCGTGCCAAGGCGCCGCTTAATCCCAAAAGACCGGCGACCAGGCACATGGCGATCGGAAACATGGTGAAGACCCCGAAGCCAAAGCCCCACAGCATTCCGGCGGCGGAGAGAACCATGAGGATTGCACCCATCAGCGGCCGTGCGGGTGACATGGCGCCTCCGGCGATTCCCAGGATTGGGGCGACGAGACTGACGAACTTGGTCCTGCCGGCATTCTCGCCCGTGCCGAGCGTCTCGTCGGTCAAGCCATTGGTGGTCTCCGAGAACCAGCTGCCGATCTCGGCGAAGCCATAGCCGAAGAAGCCGACGACCATGCCGACAACCCCTCCGATGATCCCCAACACCATGGCGGCGTTCTTCATGGCACCGATGCTCCCCGCTTGCGTCTCCGGGCATTCGTTCCGGTCCGCGCGAGCATCACCATAAGGGGTAGGTTGATCAATGGAAAAGAGACGGAGGCGTCATTCCCCGTCGCCCGGCATCAGCGGGCGTAGAGCAGATATCTTTCGGCTTTCCTGCCCGGTTCGGGCCCAAAGCGGTTACGCCGTGGCAGGCTGGGACGCGCCAACCAAGCCAGTAGGAAGAGCTGGCCGAGGACCGGGACAAGCAGGGCAAGAGCCCAGCCGCTGATTCCGATATCGTGCAGCCGGCGAACGGTCACGGCCAAAGCCGGTGGCGTAAGCACCGCGGCGAAGACCAGCACCGTAATCGCGACCTCGACAGATACCAGCAGGGCTGCCGCACCCAGGGCAAATGTGCCAACATAGAGCGCCGCGAACCACCAGAACTCGCGGCTTCCTGCTCGGCCGGTGACGACCCAGTAGCGTGCAAGGCATCTGAGAACCGCTTCGTCGAAGCCCAACGGACCCTCCTGTTATCCATGCATCGGTTCTGATCGGAAGGTCTGAAATTATCGTAAATTGAAATTTAATCTCGAGCATCCCGTTCTCGAACGAACAATAACATGTCTCCGGAAATTGCGATCTCGATGCCCGGCCCGGGTTGAATCGAGGCGGCAACCGCCTAGGGTTATCTGAGCGAACCTGGGAGGACATCTTGCGCCGACTCGCTGGCATCTTCGCACTGTTCCTGCTCGCCGGATGCGGAGCCGTGGTCTCGGAAGGCCCGGGCCTGATCCTCGACCGCGAGGGCGCTATTGCGAGCGAAGAAGTGCTGGCCGCGCGTCTTTCGGCGGCCGATGTCGTCGTTTTGGGCGAGGTCCACGACAATCCGGTCCACCATGCCCGCCAAGCGCGCATGGTGCGTGTCCTCGGGCCCGCTGGCATGGCCTTCGAGATGGTGCCGGAGGCCAGCGAGGAGGGCGTCCAGGCATTCTTGACCGAGGGCGGTGCCGCGGGCGGGATTGGCCCGGCGATCGGGTGGAAGCGCATGGGCTGGCCCGAATGGAAGCTCTACGCCCCGATCTTCGAGGCAGCGCCCGGCGCGTATATCGCCGGTGGCGGAGTGCCGCGCCGCCAAATACGCAAGGCTCTGCTCGCCGGCGCCGCGACCGCCTACGGGCCGGGCGCCAGTGAAATAGGCCTGACCCGTCCTCTCGACGCCCGGACCCGGGCGGAAGTCGAGGACGAGATGATCGCCTCGCATTGCAATGCCCTGCCGCGGGAGGTCGCGACCGGGATGGTCGAGGCCCAGCGCCTACGCGATGCGCGCTTCGCCCGGGCCGTGCTGAGAGCGCACGAGAAAGGCGGCGGCCAGGCGGTTCTGATCACCGGCAACGGCCATGCGCGCACCGACCGGGGAGTGCCGGTCTATTTGCGCGCGCTCGCGCCCGACTTGACGATTGTGTCGGTTGGAATGATCGAATCCGCCGATCAGGATCCGTCCCGCTTGAGAGATCTGCCATACGATTTCGTTTGGGTCTCTCGTCCGCACAGCCGCGCCGATCCTTGCGAGGGGTTCGGCTAAGCACACTTCCGGATCAAGAATTCCAGAATACCGGCCTCGCCCTCACGCAACGCGACAAGTTCATGGCCCTGTTCGACGCAGAAGTGGGGAAAGTCGACCCGGGCCATGGGATCGTCGGCCCAGACTTTCAAAACCGCGCCCGCCGCCAGCGACATCAGGCGCTTGCGCGCCTTTAGGACCGGCAGCGGGCACAAAAGCCCGGTCGTATCGATCTCGGCATCGGCGTCGGTTGGCGGCGCATCGGACATCGCCAAGCCCTAGCGCCGGGGTTCGCATGCCGCAAGGGCCTTGCCGGCCACCGGGCGGAGCGATAGCGTGCGCCCGGCTTTTCAAGGCGTTGCGGAGGATTTTGAGATGCGCCGGGTGACCGCCGCGCTGCTGGCCATCGCAGTCGGGCTCGGGCTCTCGCACGGGGCCGGCGCAGCCGAACCCGTTGTTGCCTACCGGATCACCAATGCCGAAGAGATCCCAGACAGCCTGACGGGTGCGCCGGGCGACGCGGTGCGCGGCGCCGGACTCTACCAAAGCGAGCCGCGAGCGGGCTGTCCCGCCTGCCACGGCATGCCCGGAGCGGCCCCGGGCGTCGACGACCCGAAGCTGGAAGCGGCGCCGGATCTCACAGCCATCGGCGACCGGTTGAGCCCGGGCACGATCCGACTTTGGATCGTAGCTCCGCAGGTGTTGGACCCCGAGACCGCGATGCCGGCCTACTACGCCGCCGGCCAGCGCCAAGGCGCTGACGATCCGCTTTATGGCGGACCGGCACTGACCGCCGGCGAAATCGAGGATTTGGTGGCGTATCTGGCGGGGCTCGCGAGCCCGGATTGACGGATATGTGAGGCCGCCGGCCCACGCGCGGCCTTTCCCAATTGCGCAAGACCGCCTATCTGGGGCGGGAGAGCCACAGGAGTCGGGGATGGAGATCGGCATACTGACCGCCTTTTTGGGCGGGATCATCAGTTTCCTCAGCCCCTGCGTGCTCCCCCTAGCGCCGCCCTACCTGGCCTATCTGGGCGGCACCACGCTGGACCAAATCTCGGGCGAGGAGACGGAGGTCGATCCACGGCTCGCGTGGCGTGTCTTCATCTCGGCCTGTTTTTTCGTGCTGGGGCTGGGCACGGTCTTCGTCGCGCTGGGCATGACCGCCTCGGCGATCGGCCAGCTTCTGCTGCAGCACAAAGTACTGCTGGCACAGATCTCCGGCGGCCTCATCGTGGTGCTTGGGCTGCATTTCCTGCATATTCTGCGCATTCCGATTCTGAACCGCGAGGCGCGGTTCGATGGGCCGGCACGCGCCGGTAGTTTTGGCGCTAGCTATCTAATCGGCATCGCATTCGCCTTTGGCTGGACGCCGTGCATCGGGCCGATCTTGGGCGCGATCCTGGCGCTGGCGGCCCAGGAGGAGACCATCGCCTCGGGCACCGCGCTGCTGGCGGTCTACGCGCTGGGGCTGGGGGTGCCGTTCCTGGTGGCCGCCGCCTTCGTTGGTCCGTTCCTCAGATGGGCCAAGGGCTTCCGCCGCCATATGGCCCTGGTCGAGAAAGCAATGGGGCTGCTTTTGGTCGCGGTCGGCCTGTTGATGATCACGGGCCAGTTCGAACGCCTGGCCTATTGGCTGCTCGAGACGTTCCCGGCGCTGGCAACGATAGGTTAACCGTGCGCCTCAGATCGCTGCTTTCAGGGCTGCCATCTGCTTCTGCAATCCCTCGAGCAGCATCTCGTCCTCCAGCCGGCCTTGGTCATCGAACCGGCTGCTCGCATTGCCCACGTTCACTTCCGCGCCGATCACCAGGTTGGGCTTGAAAGGCAACAGCATCAGGTAGAAGGCCGCCATCGCTCGCTGCCCGCCGGCGTAGCCAGCCGAGGCCGAGAGCACCGCCACCGGCTTGGCCGTGAGCGCCGTCGGCGGGATGCGGCTGATCCAGTCCAGGGCATTCTTGATCACGCCCGAGGGGTTCTTGTTGTATTCGGGCGTCGAAATGACCACGGCATCCGCGGCCCGGATCTGATCGCAGAGCCGGGTCGCCTCGGCAGGCATCCCCTCCGCCTCCAGATCGCCGTCATAGAGCGGCAAGCGCAAGTCGGCGAAGGTGAACTCTTCCGGGTCGAAGATCCGTGCCGCCTCGCGCACCAGCATCGAGTTGAAACTTCCCGCGCGCAGCGAGCCGGACATGCCCAACAACTTCGCCATTGTCCCGCTCCCCGGTCAGGCGTGGATCGCGCCGTCGCCGCAAGCAAGCGCCGCCTCGCGCATCGCTTCCGAGAACGTGGGGTGCGCGTGGCAAGTCATCGCCAGATCCTCGGCGGAAGCGCCGAACTCCATCGCCACGCAAACCTCGTGGATCAGATCGCCCGCCGCCGGGCCAATCACGTGGCAGCCTAGAATCCGGTCGGTCTCGGCATCCGCCAGCAGTTTGACGAAGCCTTCCGAGGCGAAGTTTGCCTTGGCCCGGGCATTCGCCATGAAGGGGAACTTGCCGATCTTGTAATTGCGGCCCTCGGCCTTCAATTCCTCTTCGGTCTTGCCGACCGAGGCGACTTCCGGGGCGGTGTAGATCACGCCCGGGATTACACCGTAATTCACATGACCGTGCTGTCCGGCGATCTCGTTTGCGACTGCCATCCCCTCGTCTTCAGCCTTGTGCGCCAGCATCGGCCCGGCGATCACGTCGCCGAGCGCCCAGATGCCGGGCACGTTGGTGCGCCAGTGGTCGTCGGTCTTGACCATGCCCTTCTCGGTCTCGACACCAACCGTCTCGAGCCCCAGCCCTTCCGTATAGGGCCGTCGTCCGGTCGCCAGCAGGACCACGTCGGCGTCCGCCTCGTGGTCCTTCTCGTCCTTCCGGGTCTGGTAGTGGACTTTCAGCTTGGTCTTCAGCGCCTCGACCTTCTGGACCGCCGCGCCCATGACAAAGTCGATTCCCTGCTTCTTGAGAATGCGCTGGAAATGCTTCTGCACCTCGCCGTCCTGGCCAGGCGTGATGACGTCGAGGAATTCGATGACCGTCACCTCCGCGCCCAGGCGGGCCCAAACCGAGCCGAGCTCGAGCCCGATCACGCCTGCGCCGATCACCACCAGCTTCTTTGGGACGTCCTTCAACTCCAGCGCACCGGTCGAGGTGACGACGCGTTCCTCGTCGACCTCGACGCCTGGCAGTGAGGCGGGTTCGGACCCCGTCGCGATCACGATGTTCTTGGTCTTGAGCGTCTTATCGGCAACCTTGACCTCGGTCGCAGACACGATCTCTCCCCAGCCCTTCACGTAGTCGACCTTGTTCTTCTTGAACAGGAACTCGATCCCTTGCGTGTTCGCCTTGATCACGCCGTCCTTGTATTCCAGCATCTTCGGAATATCGACCGAGACGTCCTTGGCCGTGATCCCCATCTTGGCGAAGTTGCCTTCCGCCTCGTGCACCAGTTCCGAGGCGTGCAGCAGCGCCTTCGAGGGAATGCAGCCGACATTCAGGCAGGTGCCGCCAAGCGCGCCGCGTCCCTCGACGCAAGCCACTTTAAGGCCCAACTGACCGCACCGGATCGCGCAGACATAGCCACCCGGACCGCCACCGATCACCACCACGTCATATTCGGTCCCGCTACCGGCGCCATTCTCGGCCATGGGGCATGTCCTCCGTTAGAATCCGTGCGATTTCCAGCCCCTTACCTAGCCCGGCGAGGGGGAATTCTCCACACCCAGAATCTTACCCTGGGCCATCGCGTTCGAGATGAACTGCAGGTCCTCGATCGAGGGTGAGACGATGGCGTGCAACTCCGCATCCGAATAGGCCATCTTCCGCATCAGATTGGCCTTCAGCTTCAGATTGGCCGCATACATCGCCTCGATATCAGTGAAGCGCCCTTGGCTGTCATCGCCGATGAAAGGACTGTCGCCGCGTAGCGACAATGCGTGGCGGAGCGCGTCTCGGATTGTGTCGATGATGGAGGCGATACCCGAGAAGACCACTTCGCCCGGCTCTTCGGTCCCGGCATCATAGGCGGCGCGGATGATCCTGAGGTCGGTCACGCCGAATTCGCGGACAAACTCCTCGGACCGCACATAGCTCTCGTTGAATTGGGGGCTCATCAGGGGCGCAGCCAGCCAGTCGAAGGCGGCGAGGTATTTCAGTATGACCGGACTGAAGCGGTCACCGAAAACGTTAGGCCCGCCGGATGTGGAAAGGTAGAAAAGCTGCTCGAACCGGTAGAACCGCACCATTAGATGACACAGCCGCGCCAGATCCATCGGCATCCAATGGCCGCCGATGGCCAGTGTCAGGCGTTTGCGGCGCTCGCTCATTCAGCCCGCATGGGCCTCAAAGGTCCATCAACAGCCGCCGCGGATCCTCGAGGGCCTCCTTGACCCGGACCAGGAACGTCACCGCCTCCTTGCCGTCGATGATCCGGTGGTCGTAGCTCAGCGCCAGATACATCATCGGGCGGGCAACGATCTCGCCGCCCACCACCATCGGGCGCTGCTGGATTTTGTGCATCCCCAGGATGGCCGATTGCGGCGGGTTGAGGATCGGGCTGGACATGAGGGATCCGTAGACCCCGCCGTTGGATATGGTGAAGGTGCCGCCCTGCATGTCATCCAGGCCCAGCTTGCCGTCGCGCGCGCGCGCGCCCAAATCGGAGATGGTCTTCTCGATCTCCGCGAAGCCCAGCCGGTCCGCGTCGCGCACCACGGGCACAACCAGGCCCGATGGCGTACCGACCGCGACACCGATATGGTAGTAGTTCTTGTAGACCAGGTCGGTGCCGTCGATCTCGCCGTTGACACTGGGGATCTCGTTCAGCGCGTGGATGCAGGCTTTGACGAAGAACGACATGAAGCCCAGCTTCACGCCGTGCTTCTTCTCGAACAGATCCTTAAATTCGCTCCGCAAATCCATGATCGCGCCCATGTCCACCTCGTTATAGGTGGTCAGCATCGCGGCGGTGTTTTGTGCATCCTTTAGGCGCCGGGCAATGGTCTGGCGCAGGCGGGTCATGCGCACGCGCTTCTCGCGCTGCGCGTCGTCGGCGCCTACCGGCGCGCGTGCCGCCGGGACCGGGGCTGGGGCCGGCGCCGCGGTGGCAGCCGGAGCCGCCGTGGCCGCGGCAATCGCCTTCTGGACGTCCTCTTTCATCACCCGCCCGTCGCGGCCCGTGCCCTGGACCTGATCCGCCGAGAGCCCGGACTCGGCCATCGCCTTCTTGGCCGACGGCGCATCCTCGACGTCCACTTTCTTCGACGCGGGCGCAGGTTCGGCGGCGGGAGCAGGTGCGGGCGGCGCCTCCGCAGGGGCCGCAGCGGAGGCGGCTGCCGGGGGCGCCGCGGCGGCGACGGCGCCGTTCCCCTCCTCGATGGTCGAGAGCAGCGCATCAACACCGACCGTGTCGCCTGACTTCGCCACGTGGTCGCCCAGCACGCCGCCGGCTGGGGCCGGCACCTCGATGGTGACCTTGTCGGTCTCCAATTCGCAAAGCATCTCGTCGGCAGCGACTGCCTCGCCGGGCTGTTTGAACCAGCTTGCGACCGTCGCCTCGGTCACCGACTCGCCCAGCGTGGGCACCCTGACTTCAACCGTCATGTGTTTTGCCTTTTGTTTTCGGCGCCGCCGCCCGCCCCGGCGTCCTCGCCCAACCGCCGCTCACGTCACCGACGGACAATTGGTGGCCGGGCGAGGACGCCGGCGCGCGTGGTGGCTACATCATCATTGACTCAACGCCGCTTCGACCAGCGTTTCCTGTTCGTGCTTGTGGCGCGCGGCCAACCCGGTCGCCGGCGAGGCCGACGCGGCGCGGCCGGCGTAGATCGCGCGGCCGGCCTTGGCGCCGATCCGGCCCAGCACCCATTCGATATTGGGCTCGACGAAGAACCAGCCGCCCTGGTTCTTGGGTTCTTCCTGGCACCAGACCACGTCCGCGTTCTTGAACCGGGCCAACTCGCGGGTCAGGCTAAGTGCCGGGAAGGGATAGAACTGCTCCAGCCGCATCAGGTAGACGTCGTCGATCCCGGCGCTGTCGCGCGCCTCCAGCAGGTCGAAATAGACCTTGCCCGAGCAGATCACCACCCGCTTGATCTTCTCGTCCGGCTTGAGCTTAAGCTCAGAGTTGCCCATCTCGGCGTCGTCCCACAGCACCCGATGGAAGCTCGACCCCTCGCCCATCTCGGTCAGCTTCGAGACGCAGAGCTTGTGCCGAAGCAGCGATTTCGGCGTGAACAGTATCAGCGGTTTGCGGAAGCTGCGGTGAAGCTGCCGGCGCAGGATGTGGAAATAGTTCGCAGGCGTCGTGCAGTTGGCGACGATCCAGTTGTCCTCGGCCGAAAGCTGCAGGAACCGCTCGATCCGGGCGGATGAGTGCTCCGGGCCCTGCCCCTCGTAGCCATGCGGCAGCAGCAGCACCAGGCCGGACATCCGCAGCCACTTGCGCTCGCCCGGACAGATGAACTGGTCGATCATGATCTGGGCGCCATTGACGAAATCGCCGAATTGCGCCTCCCATAGTGTCAGCCCGTTGGGTTCTGCCAGCGAGAAGCCGTATTCGTAGCCCAGCACCGCGTATTCCGAGAGCATCGAGTCGATCACCTCGAAATGCCGCTGGCCCTCCTGAATGTGGTCGAGTGGATAGTAGCGATCTTCGGTTTCCTGGTCGGTGACGCCCGCATGACGTTGGCTGAACGTGCCGCGCGTGCAGTCCTGACCAGAGAGCCGCACCCGGAATCCCTCGGTCAGAAGGGTTCCGAAGGCCAGTGCCTCGGCGGTCGCCCAATCGATCCCTTCGCCGGAATCGATCATTTGGCGCTTTTGGTCGAGCAGGCGCTGAATCGTGCGGTGCGCCTTGAAGTTCTCCGGCAACCGGGTCAGCGCCGCGCCAACCTTGACGAGCTGATCCATGCTCGAGGCCGTCTGGCCCCGTTGATATTCGCCCTCCGAGGTCTCAAAGCCCGACCAGCGGCCGTCCAGCCAATCGGCCTTATTCGGGCGGAAATCCTTGCCCGCCTCGAACTCTTCGTTCAGGTGCGACTGGAAGGCGGCTTTGGCCTCCTCGACCTCGGACTTGTCGATCAGGCCGTCTTTCGCCAGGCGATCGGAATAGACCTCGAGCGTGGTCGGCTGTTTCTTGATGGCCTTGTACATGAGGGGTTGGGTGAACATCGGTTCATCCCCCTCATTGTGGCCGAAACGGCGATAGCAAAAGATATCCAGCACCACGTCGCGTTCGAACTTCTGGCGGAACTCGGTCGCGACCTTGGCGGCGTGAACCACGGCCTCTGGATCGTCGCCGTTCACGTGGAAGATCGGACAGTCGACCATCTTGGCGATGTCGGTCGGATAGGGTGACGAGCGCGAATGATGCGGCGCCGTCGTGAACCCGATCTGGTTATTGACGATGATATGTATAGTGCCGCCGGTCTTGTGGCCCTTGAGGCCGCTGAGGCCAAAGCATTCCGCGACAACACCCTGCCCCGCGAATGCGGCATCGCCATGCAGCAGCACCGGAATCACGGCCGTGCGGTCTTCGCCATACTGCTCCTGCTTGGCGCGCACCTTGCCGAGCACGACCGGGTTGACCGCTTCCAGATGCGAGGGGTTGGCGGTCAGGCTGAGATGAACCTTGTTGCCGTCGAACTCGCGATCCGATGAAGCGCCCAGGTGATATTTCACATCGCCCGAGCCATCCACGTCCTCGGGCTTGAAGCTACCGCCCTGGAACTCGTTGAAGATCGCCCGGTAAGGCTTGGCCATCACATTGGCCAGAATGTTGAGCCGCCCGCGATGGGGCATCCCGAAGACGATCTCCTTGGCGCCCAGCGCACCTCCGCGCTTGATGATCTGCTCCATCGCCGGGATCACCGCTTCGCCGCCGTCGAGCCCGAAACGCTTGGTACCCATGTATTTGACGTGGAGGAATTTCTCGAAACCCTCGGCCTCGATCATTTTCTTCAGGATTGCCTTGCGGCCCATCTTGGTGAATTGGATTTCCTTGCCGAGGCCCTCGATCCGCTTCTGGAGCCAGGATTTCGGTTCCGGGTCCGCCAGATGGGTGAATTGCAAGGCGAATGTGCCCGCATAGGTCCGCCTCAGCAGCGCCTCGATCTCGCGCATGGTGGCCGACTCCAGGCCCAGCACGTTGTCGATGAAGATCGGGCGGTCGAGATCGGCCTCCTTGAACCCGAAGAATTTCGGGTCGAATTCAGGATGCTGGACCGCGCCCTGCAGCCTCAAGGGATCGAGGTCGGCCGCCAGATGCCCGCGTGACCGGAATGAGCGGATAAACATGATCGCCCGGATCGAATCGAGCACGGCGGTGCGCAGATCCGCATCGCTGACGCCCACGGCACCGGCCTTGCCCTTGATCTTCTGGGCCAGCTTCTTCGGGTCGGGAACCTGTTCCCAATTTCCATCCAGCGCCGCGACCAGTTCGCCGTTGACCTGCGGCGGCCAATCCGGCCTGGCCCAAGGTGCGCCGCTTGCCTCGTCGCGCACGGCGCCCGGATCGTCGCCCAGACCCTTGAAGAAGGCCTGCCAGGTGGGATCGACCGAATCCGGGTTGGCCGCATAGCGGGCGTAGAGTTGTTCGACGTATTCGGCGTTATGCCCCTGCAGGAAGGAAGAGGCGTGGAACTGGTCGTTCATCTTGGCTTCGGGGGGGTCTTTCGGCCCCCTGTCCTCTGATGGCGAACACGGGGAACTGGTGTGCCCGCCGGCAATTCAGGCGGCCCACAGCGGGCCGCCCAGTACTCATTTAGCGACCACTATTACCCACCAATCGCCTTAAGCAAAGCCTCACCAAGGCCGGCGGGGCTGTCAGCGACAACGATTCCAGCCGCTTGCATCGCCGCGATCTTGTCATCGGCGCCCCCCTTGCCGCCGGAAATGATCGCTCCTGCATGACCCATGCGCCGCCCCGGAGGGGCCGTGCGTCCGGCGATGAAGCCCGCAACCGGTTTCGACCGCCCGGCCTTGCGCTCGGCGGTGATGAACTCGGCCGCGTCCTCCTCGGCCGAGCCGCCGATCTCGCCGATCATGATGATCGACTCGGTTTCCGGATCGCCCAGGAACAGTTCCAGGCAATCGATGAACTCGGTGCCTTTGATCGGGTCGCCTCCGATACCGATGCAGGTCGATTGACCCAGCCCCGCGGCAGTGGTCTGCGCCACCGCCTCGTAGGTAAGCGTTCCGGACCGGGAGACAATCCCCACATTGCCGCGGCGATGGATATGGCCGGGCATGATGCCGATCTTGCAGGCGTCCGGCGTTATGATCCCTGGGCAATTCGGCCCGATCAGCCGCGAGGATGACCCGTCGAGCGCGCGCTTCACTTTCATCATGTCGAGGACCGGTATGCCCTCGGTGATGCAAACGATCAGCTCGACCTCGGCGTCAATGGCTTCCAGGATCGCGTCGGCGGCAAAGGGCGGCGGCACGTAAATCGCGCTGGCATTGGCGCCGGTCGCCTCGACCGCCTCTCCGACCGTGTTGAAAACCGGCAGGCCCAGATGCTCGGTGCCGCCTTTGCCCGGTGTCACGCCGCCGACCATCTCGGTCCCATAGGCGATGGCCTGCTCGGAATGGAAGGTGCCCTGGGCGCCGGTGAAGCCCTGGCAGATCACCTTGGTGTTTTCGTCGACGAGTACGGCCATGGTCAGGCTCCCCCCTTGACGGCTTTGACAATTTTGTCCGCCGCGTCGGCCAGATTGTCCGCCGCGATCACGTTCAGGCCGCTCTCGTTGACGATCTGCTTGCCGAGCTCGACATTGGTGCCTTCCAGCCGCACGACCAGGGGCACTTGCAGACCGACCTCCTTGACAGCCGCCACCACGCCCTCGGCGATTACGTCGCAGCGCATGATGCCGCCGAAGATGTTGACCAGGATGCCCTTCACCTTGTCGTCCGAGGTGATGATCTTGAACGCCTCGGTCACCTTCTCCTTGGTGGCGCCGCCGCCTACGTCGAGGAAGTTCGCGGGCTCGGAGCCATAAAGCTTGATGATGTCCATCGTTGCCATCGCCAGCCCGGCGCCGTTGACCATGCAGCCGATCTCGCCGTCGAGCGCGATGTAGTTCAGGTCGAACTTCGAGGCCTCGAGCTCCTTCGAGTCCTCCTCCGTCTCGTCGCGATACTCGATCACGTCCTTCTGGCGGTAGAGCGCGTTCGAGTCGAAATTCATCTTGCAGTCGAGGCACACGAGATCGCCTGCCTCGGTCAGGATCAGCGGGTTGATCTCGACCAGCGAACAATCCTTCTCGGTGAATAATTTGAACAGCGTGTTGACCAATTGCACGCATTGCTTGATCGCCGCGCCCTCGAGCCCCAGCGCGAATGCGACCTTGCGCCCGTGGAAGGGCTGGATGCCGGTCGCCGGATCCACCGACATGGTCAGGATCTTCTCCGGCGTCTCGGCGGCCACTTCCTCGATATCCATGCCCCCTTCGGTCGAGGCGATGAACGAAATCCTCGAGGTCTCGCGGTCGACCAGCAGCGAGAGGTAGAATTCCTTCGCGATCGCCGCGCCGTCCTCGACATAGATGCGGTTCACCTGCTTGCCGGCCGGGCCGGTCTGATGGGTCACCAGCGTCTTGCCCAGCATTTGCTTGGCAAAGCCCACAGCCTCGTCGGCCGAGCGCGCAACGCGAACGCCGCCCTTCTCGCCCGCTTCCGCCTCCTTGAACGAGCCCTTGCCGCGTCCGCCTGCGTGGATCTGCGCCTTGACCACCCAGACCGGGCCGTCCAACTCGTCGACCGCCGCGCGGGCGTCGTCCGCGGTCAGAACGGGAACACCCGCCGAGACAGGGGCGCCATAGGATTTCAGGATCTGCTTGGCCTGGTATTCGTGAATATTCATCGATCTCTCTCAGTCGTTTTCACGTGCGCAATAGGGCCGCCGACAGGGCTCTGGACATTGGCCCATCCTTAGACTCCCACTAGGCTCGCCGCAACAGGTCACCAGAGCGCACCTGAGTGCCCCGAACGCAGACCAAGCGCGGTCAACTATTCGTTATGACGTAGGGGGGATATTCGACGGCGGTGAGTGCGAGGTAAACGATGTGATCTCCGCCAGGTTCCTTGGACGCAGATGCTTCACCGGGCTTGCGATCGTCGGGCTGGTGACAATGACAAGCATGACATTGGTCTACGATGCCAGCAAACGCTACCAGCGCGCGGCGGATGGTCAGCGGATCGTCGACAGCATGATGTCGAATTTCCTGCTCGGCGCGATTTGGGCCGGCAGTCTTCACCATGTGGACCAGACCGGCCAACAGGATCACGTGGCGCGCGGACGCCAGATCTTGAAGGCGGCGCGGCGCGACCTTCATGCGTTGTGTAACACCTATCGCGATATCACGCCCAGGACCGCCGAGATTTTCGACGCCCCGATGAATGGCGAAAAAGTCCTGATCCGATCTGTCGGAAAGATGCACCGGTTGGTCAAATATCCGGATCATCCGCAGATCGACGCGCGGATCACCGACTTCAACCGTTTGGGCGAGACCAAGGCGTTGAAGGTGACCCGCCAGGTCTCCACTGAGCTTGGTCGCTACCTCAAGCAACATTCGCGACGGCTGGGTTTGGTCTCGCTCGGCGCGGCCGCGCTGGTCATTTGCGGCCTGATCTTTGTTTGGATCAGGGTGTTCCGGCCGATGCGTCAATCCATTCTGGTATCGCGGGGGCACCTCTCGGAAGCGCTGGTTCAGGCAGACGCGGCCAGCGCCGCCAAAGTCCGGTTTCTCACGCAGATGAGCCATCAACTGTGGACACCCATGAACGGCATCACCGGCACGCTTGACCTGATCCAGCGGTGGGATCTCGGCCCGGCCGAGCGCCGGGTCACCGACGGTTTGGGCCGATCGGTTGTGCGGTTGCAGCGACTCTGCGAGCAAACCATGCGATATGCCAGCCTGACGTCCGATCGGTCTGACGGTGCGCCGGAGGTCTTCAACCCCAGGGAGCTGGTCGATCTGGCCATCAAGACGGCCGAGCGCCGGTCCCCTGGTGCCGCCGGACGGATCAGCATCTCGTGGCACGGCCGAACGGGCGTCTCGCTGGTCGGTCATGCCGAGTTTCTGGAGATCGTGTTGGGAAATCTCATCGACAACGCCCTTCACCATGCGGCCGAGGCAGTCAGGGTCGATGGCAACCTCGAGATCGATGGCGAACATGGCCATCTCGCCTACGCGGTCTGCGACGACGGCGTTGGGATCAGCCGTGCCGAGCGTGATCGCTTGTTCCGGCACTTCGAGAAAGAAGCCTCCGGCTTGCTCGGCGACGATCCCGGGGTCGGCCTGGGCCTGACCATTTGTAGCGAGATCATGCGCCGAATGGGTGGAACAATCGAGATCGGAGATGCGTCGCTGGGCGGCGCATCCGTCAGGCTCGCGGTCCCGCTGCCAATCGCCACTGGCCGGTCAAATGTGGGCGGATCCATCGCCACCCCATCCGCCCACGCGGAGATCCAGGCGGTAGCATAGGAAAGCCGCGCAAGAATCTGAGTTACCATCTCGGCGGGATCGTGCGCTTGGCCGATCGCGAGCCTGCGATGCTTTGCCAAGGGTTCGAGACGGTAAACGATCCCCAGTTCCAACGGCGAAGTCGAGATGGGCAGGATGCGGTCATTCGTGGTAAAATTGAATGAACCGCCGGAACGGCCGCGCTCGGCCGTTTTCAGGTCATCGATGACGCGACCATGCAATCAAGGCTCGGTTTCATGACCAAACGCGCATTGGCCGTCGCATTGGCGATGGGCTTGAGCGCCTGCGCGACCGCCACCGTCGCCGAGCGGAGCGCCGCCTGCCAGGCGACCGATTGGGCCAACTATGGCGAAAACGATGGGCTGCTGGGGGTCGCGCCAGGTGCGCGGGCCGGCAAATTCGCCGACTGCGCCGAACTGGGGTTTCCCGCCGACCAGGCCGCCTATGACCAAGGCCGAGCCCTGGGCATGCAAAGCTACTGCACGCTGGAGAGCGGCTATCAGGTTGGCATCGAGGGCCGGCGCTACCGCAAGGCCTGCCCGCCGGAACTGGAACCCGCCTTCCTGCAAGGCTACGAGCAGGGCCGCAAGGACCGGCCCGCAGGCTATTATCCGAGGATCGGCTTTGGGTTGGGTATCGGCCTGGGGCACAGCCATTTTCGCCGAAGCCATTTTGGTTATGGAAGCTACTATCCCTGGCCCAGCAACTACTTGGTAGGCCACCGGGGACACCGACGCGGTTCGGGCGCGTCGTGGAACGATGGGAAATAGGCGGCGTTTCTAGCTGGCCGGTTTCTCGGCCAAGTAGTTGATCACCGTGATCGGCATGTAGGCGCGCGACAGGTGGATGCGCTTTCCCGCGCTTTGCAGCAGCTTCTCGCTGGCGGGCCGGGGCAATACCACCTGGAACAACTCCGCCTCGGCCTGACGGGATTTCAGTGAAAGATCCGCGCGGCCGTCCTTGACGATCCGGTAGCCAGCATCGCTAGAGCCGCCGGAATAGAAGACGTCGCGGGTCTGCAACCCTTCAAACAGCACCTCCAGGCCCGAGAGCGAGATGCGCCAGTAATCGTCCGGGAAGGCATGAAAGCCCTGCACCCAGGGTGACTGCACGAAGATCCAGCCACCGGGTGCGAGCAAGGCCGCGATATTGCGCGCCGCGCTGAACGGGTCTTTCACATGCTCTAGCAGGTGCGAGCAGATGATGCCGCCGAAGGCCTGGTGCCCGGCGGGCAGCAATGCGGTCTTGATGCGCTCCAACGGCCAGCAGATGTCGAAGACCGCATCCACGTTCTGCCCCGGCTCGAGGTCCGCGCCAATGAAACCCTGGTCGCCGCACCGGTCGCGCCAGGTCTTGCGGTTCTCCACCTGCTGGTCAATCACCTGACTGCGCGCCCCGATCTGCAGCACCGGACCAGGCAAGTGCGCCCCGATCCGGTCGATCTCGTCCTTATAGGAGAACTGGGTAAGGGTTGGGGCGTCGCTCACGCCTGGAAATCACTCCGCCGCCTGGGCTATGGCGTCAGCCTGTTCGGCCAGAAACTTCTCGGCTTCCAGTGCCGCCATGCAGCCCATGCCCGCCGAGGTAACAGCCTGGCGGTAGATATGATCGGTCACGTCGCCCGCCGCGAAGACCCCGGGAACCGAGGTCTGGGTCGAGAACCCGTTGGTGACCACGTAGCCGCCCATGTGGGTCTCGATCTGGTCTTTCACCAGTTCCGACGCTGGCGAGTGCCCGATGGCAATGAATACCCCGGAGGCTTCGATCTCGCGTGCCTCGCCGGTCTTGGCGTGCTTCAGCCGAGCGCCGGTCACGCCGTCGGCCGGAGTGCCGAGAATCTCGTCCACCACATGGTCCCACAACGGCTCGATCTTCGGGTTGTTGAACAGGCGTTGCTGCAGGATTTTCTCGGCGCGCAATTCGTCTCGGCGATGGATCAGCGTCACCTTCGATGCGAGATTCGCGAGATAGAGCGCCTCCTCGACCGCGGTGTTGCCGCCGCCGATCACCAGCACCTCTTTGCCGCGATAGAAGAACCCGTCGCAGGTAGCACAAGCCGAGACACCGAATCCTTTGTATTTCTCCTCCGATTCCAGCCCCAGCCACCTGGCCTGGGCGCCGGTCGCCAGGATCACCGCATCCGCGTGCCAGACGGCACCCGAGTCACATTCGGCGACGAAGGGCCTGCTGGAAATGTCGAGCTTAAAGACATGATCGGCGATCACCTCGGTGCCGACCGCCTTTGCGTGGGCCTCCATCTGCACCATCAGGTCGGGACCTTGGGTCTCGATGATGCCGGGCCAGTTCTCGACCTCTGTCGTGATGGTCAACTGCCCGCCCGGCTGGATGCCCTGGATCAGCACCGGTTCCAGCAGCGCCCGAGCCGCATAGACCGCCGCCGTATAGCCAGCGGGACCTGAACCGATGATCAGGCACCGCACGTGACGGGGTGAAGAACGGGTCTCGGGCATCGGCGCGCTCCTGGCACGGTGGGTGGATTGCGCACTAGATAGACTGCCAAGCCGCCCCCGCCAAGGGGTATGGCGCGCCGCGAATTGCGCTTCGGAACACCATTGCGCGAGCCGCATGGACACGCGGGAGCGATCCAGGGAAGCTGGACGCCATGCGCTTCCTTTTTTGCCTGGCCCTGATGCTGCTCGCGGCGCTTCCCGCCCGGTCCCAAACCGAGGTCGAGCTGGAATTGGTTCTGCTGGCCGATGCGTCCTCCAGCATCCGGGGCCCGGAGTTTGACCTCCAGGTGGGCGGTTATGCCCGGGCCTTCCGCGACCCAACGGTCATCGCCGCGATCCGGGATCTGGGCGGCAACGGGATCGCGGTCACATTCGTGCAGTGGAGCGCAACCTTCCAGCAATTCGACACCGTGCCCTGGCGCCAGATCCGCACCGCTGACGAGGTCGCCGGTTTCGCCGACGCGATCGAGGCCCAGGCCCGAAAGGTGGTCAGCTTTGGCACCGCCACCGGCAGCGCGTTGGAACATGGCGGGCGACTGTTCGAAGGGAACGGATTTGCGGGCAAGCGCCGGGTGATCGACCTCTCTTCGGACGAGCGCTCCAACCAGGGCCCGCATCCGCGCGGGGTGCGGCCCGGAATCATCGCGCGCGGCATTACCATCAACGGCCTGGCCATCATGGATGATCATTTCGATCTGGCCGGCTATTTCCGCGACGCGGTGATCGGCGGGCCGGACAGCTTCGTCATGGTGGTCGACGGCTATCCAGACTTCGCCGAAGCGGTCCGCAGAAAGCTGGTGCGCGAGATTTCTGGCCGGCCGGTAGCTGAGCTTGACCTGCCGCGGCTGCGAGCCTCGAAAGAACTGCGCTAACCCGCCACCGGTACGCCGGCCTTCTCCAAACCCTCGAGATAAAGCTGAAGTTGTTCTGGCCTTTTCAGATAAAACAACTTCTTGCGGGCGAACGCGCATGAGAATTCCAGCCGCTCGGTGCGGAGCCGTTGCACCATCCGTGCCGCCTGATCGCCCTGATCCAGATAGGCCAGCGCGACCGCGGCGTGGGCGGTCGCCCAATACTGGCAGTTGGGAATGTCGCGCGCACGCTCGGCCCAGTCGAGCGCCTTCTCGAACTGACGGTCGAACAGAAGGGTCAGCGCACCGTAGCTCAGGAAAGCCCAAAGCTGAGGATGGTTCGGGCTCATCTCCATGGCCTTTTCGAACTGCGCGATCGCCTCGTCGTATCGTCCTTCGTAGGACAGCGAGTCGCCCAACCCGCAATAGGCTGGGGCAAGCGTCGGATTCAGCCGAACTGCCGTCTCGTTCTCGGCGAGCGCACTGCGATATTCGCAGCGGGCGAGTTGGACGCGGCCCATCAGCATGTAGAGCAAGGCATTCTGCGAATCCAATGCAACCGCCTCGCGGGCGGCGGCCAATGCTTCGTCCATCAAGTCCGGTTCGGGATCGGTATCCCAATAGACCATGCCCAGGATCACCGCATAGGCCCACCAGGCATGAGCCTCGGCGAAGCCAGGGTCCTGCTCGCGGGATTGTTGCAACAGCCGCTGTGCCTCGACGTTCCCTTCGGCCGTGAACTTGTAGAAATTTGCGACCCCCAGATGGTAGCAGTCCCAGGCTTCTAGATCGCGCCGAGGCGAACATTGCACCTTTTGGCGGATCGCGGTGCCGATCTCGGGCTCGATGCGGCCAACGATGGTCTCGGTGATCGCGTCCTGGACGTCGAAGATGTCCTCGAGGCTCCGGTCATATCGTTCCGCCCAAAGGTGGCTCCCGGTGGCCGCGTCGATCAGCTGCGCGGTGACCCTGATACGCTGCCCGGCGCGGCGTACCGAACCTTCAAGAATGTAATCAGCCCCCAAATCCTCTGCCAGTTTCCGAATGTCGGGCGATTTTCCCTTATAGGCGAAGGTGCTGTTGCGGGCGACCACATCGAGCCAGCGGTGTTTGGAGAGCGCGGTGATGATGTCTTCGGTCAACCCGTCGGAGAAGTATTCCTGATCCGGATCACCCGACATGTTGTCGAAGGGCAGCGTCGCAATGCAGGGTTTCGCGGATGCCGCTCCGGTCCGGCCACCTGTCGCTGACCGCGCGCCCGTCCCGGGCGAGCCGGATTGCACGACGGGTGAATCGGGCGACCAGCGCCAAACCCGCACCGGACGCGCGATGTTCTTCAGCTTTTGTTCCCCTGCGTCTTCAAGAGCCAGGTCGAGTGTGCCGGCCAGATGGTCCTGGACCGTTCCGGATACGCAAATTCCGCCCGGCGGGGCGATTTCCTCGAGCCGTGCCGCGATATTGACCCCAGTGCCGAGCAGATTGTCGCCGTCGCTGGCAACGTCACCGAGGTTGACTCCGATGCGGAGCTGCATCCGCTTGCCGTCTGGAAGAGGGCCGTCCGCGTTCGCCTGGGCCTGCTGGATGGCCACCGCGCAACGGGTCGCCTCGACCGGACTGCCAAATTCGGCAATGAAACTGTCTCCGGCACCGCCGAAGAGACGGCCCCGATGCTCACCAATCATCCCCTCGACGGTCTGGCGACAAGCCGCCAGCGCCTTGAGAGTGGATTGTTCATCCTCCTCCATAAGGCGTGAAAATCCCGCAACATCGGCGGCGAGTATGGCAGCGAGGCGGCGTGTCATTCGAACTCCCCCGCCGGCAGACTAGTCCGAGGTCGGGGCAGAATCCATGTTTGCACGCAGCGTTTTCATGCAAACGCGTTTCCCGCCGCGGTGGCACAGTTTTCCGTTGCCAGCTTTTCATTTGTTGCGCATCTCAGCAATTTTATTGCGCCGGGGCTCCTCCCCGCCTAAAAATCTGAAAAGCATGCGCACTAGACGCATCAATGTGGGGGGACCAACGCGATGTCCGGCACCAAGCTCGACCCGATCGACCGCAAGATCCTTGCAGAATTGCAGGGCGACGGGCGCATGACCAATGTCGAGCTCAGCCGCCGGGTCGGCATCTCGGCGCCGCCCTGCCTGCGCCGTGTGCGCTCGCTGGAGGAGGCGGGGCTGATCGAAGGCTACCACGCCCGGGTCAATGCCCGCGAGCTGGGTTACGAGGTGATCGTCTTCGCCATGGTCAGCCTGAAAAGCCAGGCCGAGGCGGAACTGGTCGCATTTGAGGACCTGGCGAAAAGCTGGCCCATGGTCCGCGAATGCCACATGCTGAACGGCGAGATCGACTTCCTGCTGAAATGCGTCTCTCCGAATCTGCTGATGTTCCAAACCTTCCTGACCGGCAGCCTGACCGCGGCGCCCAATGTGGCCAGCGTGAAGACCTCACTTGTGATCCGCGCCGCCAAGGACGACCCGGGCGTACCGTTCGAGTTGAGCGATCACCTGGCGGCCGAGAAGGTTTGACCCGAATGGTAGGGCTGGGTTGACCCCGCCGGTAGCCGGTACTGCGCGGCCGGAAAAATCCCGCCCCTACGGCACGTTGCTCCCATCCGGCTGCCGGATACCACCGCGTAGCTTCCCCGCTCCTGTCGCGCCGAAGAGGACCGCGTGGCTGGCCGGAAGCGGGCGGGAATTCGCCATCGAGACCCATATCCGATAGAGCAGGCGCCGACCTTCCGCACCATCCTCGTAGGCTGTGCGGCCGTGATAGAGGATGTGGTTGTTCAAATACTGGATGTCGCCGGGCCTGAAAGCATGGGTCAGCTCAAGCTCGTGGCCGACGTCCGCGAGCATATCCAGCGCCTCCCATTGTTTCTCGGTCATCCGGGGGACCGAGGCGACTTTCTGGCCGGCTTCCACATAGGTGCGCGAATAGTGGGTCGTGAAATGCCCGTCCTCTATGGCGAAGACTGGCAGCATGTAGTGGGCCGCCTCACCGCCCTTTTCCTCGCCGAGCCGCGAGCGGGGGATGTCGCCGTATAGCTCCTCCAGAAGGTCGGGACGGCGTGCCAGCATCGCGTCGCGGATCGCCACTGCGCTGGCGATCTGCGACAGGCCGCCCGACATGGACTGATCGACGCAGAGCAGCGCGACCACATCCGTGCGGTCCGTGTGCCAGCGCAACTCGGCGGTCGTCTGAACCCGGGCTCGGGACGAGAGGAAAACGTCCTTGCCGCCCTCGTCCTTCAGGGTGCCCCGGGCCAGCGCCGCCGTATCCTCGTCGGTAATCTCGCCGATCATCTCGGCCTTCGCCGATTGATAGACCGGAGTGCCCAAGTGGCAGGCGAGCCCGAAATGGATCGCCTTCAACTGGTCCGGCTCGTAGCGCTCGACCGGGAGACCACGCAGCAGCACGATACCGCGCCCGTTCTCCAGCTCATCGGCCAGCCGCGCCATGTCCCCGGCGAAATCGCCGAGCGGAAAATCCTCGACGGTCAGCACGGGCCAATCGACGCCGCGCGCCTTCATATGGGCTAAGGCGCCGTCGATTGCCAAGACTTCGCGCGTGCCGAGAGGCCAAATCCAGTGGCCGTCACGTTCAAGCGAAGCCCCGTGCCAGGCGGCGGGCCCGCCGATCGCTGTCCGCACGCTCATCCGACCACCATCTCCAGCGGCATTCGGCTCAGCGGCTCGGCGCCCGCATCCGTCACCAGCGACGTGCGCCCCAGCGTCATCGCCGTGTCACTGCCTGAATCCGCCAGGATCATGTGCAGGAAGAAGACCATGCCGGGCTCGATCACCGTCGGCGCCCCTTCGTAGAACATCTGGCCCTCCATCCACGAGGGCGAGAAACGTGGTCCCAGCGCATAGCCGCAGGCATTGAGCCGGTGCGCACCGAGACCCGCCTCGTCCAACACGCGGGCATGGGCGGCAAAGACCGCACCCATCGCGTTGCCAGGCTTCAGCGCCGCCTCGCAGGCCATCAGTGCGGCCTCGCAGGCGGCCTGCATTCTCACATGCCCGGGTCGGGGCTCGCCGACCACGATCGTCTTCATGTTGGCGGAATGGTAGTGGCGGTAGGCACCGGCCCATTCCAAGGTCAGTTGGTCGTTCGCATCGAGGACACGGCGGCCCGAATAGTAACGGCAAAGCAGCGCGTGCTCGCCCGAGCCGATGATGAACTCGTTGCCCGCGTAGTCGCCGCCTCCCGTGAAGATCGCGTCATGCATGGCGCCCAGGATCGCTCCCTCATCTGCGCCCGCATGAGCGCGCTCGACCGCGGCGCCCCATGCCAGGTCGCCGAGTTCAGCGGCTTTGCGCACATAGGCGATTTCCGCCGGGCTCTTGATCAGCCGCAACACGCCCATCAGGTCAGAGGCGTCAACCAACCCGTCGCGCCGGGCCACCAGGCGCGCACCATGGCTGTGCACCAGTCCTTGGGTCCGGGTCTCCCAGCCAATCCGTTTGGCCGATAGTCCCATCTCGTCCAGCAACGCCACCAGGTTCTCGGTCGGGTCGGCCCCCGCCCGGTCCTTCCAGACGCGAATATCCGGGATGTTCGACGTCAGCTCCGCCTGACGCAGATCGGCCGAGCGCGTCAGCAGCACCGGATCGCCCTCACTGATCACCAGGCACTGGAAGAAGCAGAAGCCGAACGTATCGTAGCCGGTCAGCCAATACTGGCTCTCAGGCGCGAAGAGTAGCAGCACGTCGAGCCCGCGGCGCGCCATCTCGGCGCGTGTCCGTGCCATGCGGTCCTCGAACTCGGTGGCTGTGAAATGTAGCATGGGATCTCCCTATAGCGCGATGGCGGCGACCAGGCGCCCGTAGTCTTCCTCGCCCCGGTGGCAAGCACGGCGATAGCTGAAGAACCGCTCCTCGTCGGAATATGTGCAGTGGCCGGTCCACTCGGCGAGCCCGAGGCCCGCCGCACGCAGCCGTTCCAGGCAATAGCCCGGCAGATCGAACATCGCCCGGTCGCCCTGCCCGCCTGCGAAGAAGCGGGCGTTCCCCGGGTCGTCGTCCAGGAACCGCTCGACATATTCGGGGCCAACCTCATAGGCCCGCTGCGAGATTACTGGGCCGATCACGGCGGTGATCCGGCCCCGCGCCGCGCCGAGACCCAGCATTGCCTCGACAGTTGCTTCCAGCACACCGCCCAGCGCCCCGCCCCAGCCCGCGTGTGCGGCGCCGACGACACCCGCCTGGTGGTCGGCGAACAGCACCGGCGCGCAATCCGCGGTCAGGATGGCCAGACCCAGGCCCGGCCGGTCGGTCACCATCGCATCCGCTTTTGGTTTCTCGCCCGACCAAGGTCCGGTCGCGACCTCGGCCCGGTCGGAGTGGATCTGGTGGAGCGAGATCAGGTGATCGACACCCAGATGGGCGGCAATCCGCGCCCGGTTCTCCGCAATCGCGCCCGGGTCGTCGCTCGAGCCCTGCCCCCCGTTTAACGCAGCGTAGATC
>CAJICH010000066.1_pt1 | contig 22088 bp, 23 predicted proteins | sample 9199591 | NCBI WGS metagenome assembly CAJICH01 (sample SAMEA7708332, study PRJEB35096) | sediment metagenome | biome: marine neritic benthic zone biome [ENVO:01000025]; feature: sediment [ENVO:00002007]; material: shallow marine sediment [ENVO:03000034] sea grass bed [ENVO_01000059] ...
ATTCGATCCTCGTCCTTACCACTGGTCGCTTACAAGAAGACGTCCGACATTGAGGGTCGACGACAGATCATCGAGTCACTACCCGATTGGTTCAACATTACCGCCGTAATCGATACTGCTGTCGAGTCACCGGATGTTCTAGATGCAGTGCTTTGCATTCGGGCGGCTGTAGAGTTCTGCTTGGGACGAGCAATTCCGCCAACAGACAAAGAGCTCGCGATGAAAGAAGGCTGGATTTTGGGCGGGCCCAAGCTGACTCAATGATGCGTCAGGCACAACAGTCGAACGGAACCATTGCGTCGCGCCCGGAGAGCATACAAGCTTTTTGGTCCAAAACGATTTGCGAGCTCCGGCCGTGGCCAACTACATTCGGGGTGTCGGACCGAGTGTAGTTTGGATCTGCGATGTCGGCGGTGCGAAACAAAGATTGTCGTCGAGGCCAACCGCGACGCTGACTGGATGGGCAAGGTCTATTCGTTCCTGGGTATGACGACAGGCGTCATCGTCGCCGGGATGCAGGAGGCCGAGCGCCGCGCGGCCTATGCTTGCGACGTGACCTACGGCACCAACAACGAATTCGGCTTCGACTATTTGCGCGACAACATGAAGCCGCGGCTGACCGACATGGTCCAGCGCGACCATCATTTCGCGATCGTCGACGAGGTGGACTCGATCCTGGTCGACGAGGCGCGCACGCCCCTGATCATCTCGGGCGCGGTCGAGGACCAGACCGAGATGTATGTGACCGTCGACAAGGTGATCCCCAATCTCTCGGACGAACACTTCGAGGTCGACGAGAAGCAGAAGACCGTCGTCTTGACCGATGAAGGCAACGAGGCGGTCGAACAGATGCTGATCGATGGCGGTCTCCTGCCCGAGGGCGGCTCGCTCTACGACCCGACGTCGGTCAGCCATGTACACCACGTCAACCAGGCGCTGCGGGCGCACAAGCTGTTCCAGAAAGACCGCGACTACATCGTCAAGGACAACCGGGTGGTGATCATCGACGAGTTCACGGGCCGGATGATGGAAGGGCGGCGCTACTCGGACGGTCTGCACCAGGCGATCGAGGCCAAGGAAGGCGCCGAGATCCTGCCCGAGAACGTCACCTTGGCCAGCGTCACCTTCCAGAACTACTTCCGGCTTTACGAAAAGCTCGCGGGCATGACCGGCACCGCATTGACCGAAGCCGAGGAGTTCATGTCTATCTACGGTCTCGACGTGGTCGAGGTGCCGACCAACATGCCGGTTGCCCGTCAGGACGATGACGATCAGGTTTTCCGCACAGTCGAGGAGAAATACGACGCCATCGTCGATGCGATCCGCGACGGGCGCGACCGGGGTCAGCCGATGCTGGTCGGCACCACCTCGATCGAGAAATCGGAACTGCTGTCCGAGCGGCTGAAAAAGCTCAAGATCCCGCACCAGGTGCTGAACGCGCGCTATCACGAGCAGGAGGCGCAGATAATCGCCGAAGCGGGAGAGCCCGGAACCGTGACCATCGCCACCAACATGGCCGGCCGCGGCACCGACATCCAGCTGGGCGGCAACGTGGAGCTGCGCGTGCTGGCCGAGACGCGCGACATCGAGGACGGCGAGGAGATCGCCAAGATCCGCGCCGGGATCGAGGCCGAACTGGCCGAGGCGAAGAAGAAGGCGATCGAGGACGGCGGGCTCTGGGTCATCGCCACCGAACGCCACGAGAGCCGGCGCATCGACAATCAGCTGCGTGGCCGCTCGGGCCGTCAGGGCGATCCGGGACGGTCCTCGTTCTTCCTCAGCCTGCAAGACGACCTGATGCGCATCTTCGGCTCGGACCGGATCGACGGAATGCTTCAGAAACTGGGCCTCGAGAAGGGCGAGGCGATCGTCCATCCTTGGGTCAACAAGGCGATCGAGAAAGCGCAGGGCAAGGTTGAGGCGCGCAACTTCGACATCCGGAAGAACCTTCTGCGCTTTGACGACGTGATGAACGACCAGCGCAAGGCGATCTTCGAACAACGCCGCGAGATCATGGCGGCCAATGACCTGGCCGAAACGATCCGCGACATGCGCCATTCGGTGATCGACGAGTTGGTCACGAAGCACATTCCCAAGCGCGCCTATGCGGACCAGTGGGAGACCGAGGAGCTGGAGGCCGCGATTCAGGACGCCGTGGTCTTGCCGTTGCCGGTCAAGGAATGGGCCGAGGAGGAAGGCGTCGACGACGAGGTGATCAAGGAGCGGCTCTATGAGGCCACCGACAAGGCCTTTTCCGAGAAGGAAGAGCAGATCGGCGCCGAGAACATGCGCAATATCGAGAAGGGCCTACTTCTGCAGGTGCTCGACCAGCATTGGCGCGACCACCTGGTGATGCTGGAACATCTGCGCTCGGTCATCGGGCTGCGCGCCCATGCCCAGCGCGATCCGCTGAACGAGTACAAATCCGAGGCGTTCGGCCTGTTCGAAGGCCTTCTCTCGCAGCTCCGGTTTGACGTGACAAAGCAGCTAAGTGGCTTGCGTCCGCTCACGCCCGAGGAGCAGGAGGAACGCGAGAAACTCATGGCCGAAATGCAAGCGCAGATGCAGGCCGAAATCGAGGCCCGTGCCGAGGCGGCCCGTCAGGAGGCGGCCCAAGCGGCGGGCGAGAAACAGATGGCGCCCGCCGGCGCGATGGCCTATGCTGACGGCCAGGGCGCCGCGCGCATGGCCGCGTCGGCCATCGACCCGGACGACCCCGAGACATGGCGCGGCACCGGACGCAACCAACCCTGCCCGTGCGGCTCGGGCAAGAAATACAAGCACTGCCACGGACGGCTCTGATCGTCCGGGAACTACTCCCCGGCCGCCCAGTCCAGCGCCTCTTCCAACCGGTCGTTGCCCCAGAAGACCTCGCCGCCGTTGGTGACGAAACTCGGCGCGCCAAAGAGGCCGAAACGGCCAGCCAGCGTCGTGGCGGCCCGCAACGCATCCTTGACCGCCTGAGTCTGCGTCTCGGCCAGCACCGTTTCCGGATCGGCGCCCAGCCCTGTCAGGACCGCCGACAGAGTGCTGGGATCGAAAATCGCCCGGCCCTCTGCGAATTGCGCCGAAAAGGCGCGGCGGCAGAACGCCTCGCCCCAGCCCTGGTCGAGCCCGACCAGCGCCACGCGCGCCGCTTGGATGCTGTTCTGCGGGAACGGCTCGGGCCGCGTCACCTCGGGCAGCCCGAATCGGGCCGTTTGGCGCGCCATGTCGCGCCACATATATCGGCCCTTGGCGGGATAGATCTCGAAAGGCGACGTCTCCCAACCCTGAGCCTTGAAGATCGGCCCCAGAAGGAACGGTTGCCACTTGACCGCGACGCCCCGCGCATCGGCGAGCGGCCCAATCCGCATCGCGGCCAAATAGGAATACGTCGAAGCTAGATCAAACCAGAAGCTCAGTCGCGCCATCCCTGCCTCCACCTGTCACGAACGCCGAAACAGACTACATAGGCCGCAACGCTGATCCGTCCCGCATCGCGAACGGGTCGCATTCCCCGCCCGCCGATGCTAGAAATTATCCATGGGGTCAAGGATAAGGGATTTCCAAATGAGGTCGATGATTTTTCCCGCGGCGGCCGCCGCGATCGTGCTGATTGCTAGCGGAGCCCCTGGACAGGCGGCCACACTTTACGAGTCGCTCTCCCCCAAACAGATGCTGGTGCTGCTCGAAACCGAGAAAGGCTCGGCCGAGTTGGACGAAGGCGATGGCGACGGCGACACAACGGTGGAAGGCCGCGTCGACGGCATCAACTACAGCATCTACTTCTACGAATGCGACGGGAAGGAGTTCACCGCGGCGGCTGGGCCCAACAGTAAGTGTCTGGGCTTCGAATACCGAGCCTATTTCAGCGATTACACGAACGACACCGACACGGTGAATGCCTGGAACAACGAATATCACTACGGCTCGCTCTGGCGCGACGATGACGGTGATCTTGCGCTCCAATTGAACGTGATTGTCGAGGGCGGGATCACCGACGCCAATATCCGCACGACCTTCGCCTGGTGGCGCGCTGTGGTCGAGAGCTTCGAGGACTTCATGAAGGAGCGTCAGTGACCCTGGCGGTTAAACCGCTGACTGGGGCGCTGGGCGCCGAGGTCATTGGCGCGGACATTCGTCGCGAGAGTGACTTCGACGCGATCCGAAAGGCGTTCATCGAGCACTCGGTCATCGCGATCCGCGGCCAGGAGCTGGCCCCTGAGGATCACCTGAACTTCGCCCGGCGCTGGGGCGCGATCAACGTGAACCGTTTCTTCAAGCCGGTGCCGGATCACCCCGAAATCGCAATGGTGTTGAAGGAACCCGACCAGAAGACGGCGATTGGCGAGAGCTGGCACACTGACCATTCCTATGATCGGGTACCCGCCATGGGCTCGATCCTGCACGCGCTCGAGACCCCGGCGACCGGCGGAGACACCATGTTCGTCTCGATGGCTGCGGCATGGGAGGGGTTGTCGGACGGGCTGAAGGCGGTGCTGAAAGGGCTGAACGCCTGGCATTCCTCGCGCCACGTATTCGGGGCCGCTATGGCCGGGTCGGAGTCCCGCCAGGACGGCCGGATCGCAAACGCGGACCGGGCCAAGCAGGACGCACTGCACCCAATCGTGATCCGACACCCGCTGTCAGGACGCGAGGGGCTTTACGTGAACCCGCAGTTCACGACGCATATCGACGGCTGGAGCACGGAGGAAAGTGCGGCTTTGCTGGGCTTCCTCTACGAGCATTGCGGCAAGCCCGAATATGCCTGCCGGGTGCGCTGGGCGCCCGGCACGGTCACCATGTGGGACAACCGAGCCACCTGGCACAAGGCAGTGAACGATTATCACGGCCACCGCCGCCTGATGCACCGGGTTACCGTCGAGGGCGTGGCACTTGAGGCAGCCGCATGAGTCGCGATGCCAGCGCGCCAAAGGGCGAAATCACGCTGCAGACGATCGCCATGCCGGCGGATTCGAACGCCAACGGCGACATTTTCGGCGGCTGGCTGATGGCCCAGATGGACCTGGGCGCCAGCGTGCTGGCCCGCGCCCGCGCCAAGGGCAGGGTCGCGACAGTGGCGGTCGACGGGATGGAATTCCACAAACCCGTCAAAGTCGGCGACGTGCTGGCGATTCACTCGGTGCTGGAACGGGAGGGCCACACCTCGATGAAAGTTGCCGTCGAGGCCTGGATCACGCGCATCTCTACAGGTGAGCACATGCGGGTCACCAAGGCCACCTTCACCTTCGTGGCGATCGATCAGGACGGGCGGCCAAGGGTGTTGCCGAAATAGAAAACCCCGCGGCGGCGCCGCGGGGTTGGTGTTTCATCGACCAGATTGATTAGTCGACGTAGCTCAAATTCCCAGCCGAGCTGCGGCCGTCGCGGCCAGCTTCGAGTTCGAACTCGACCTTCTGCCCTTCGGCCGGGCTCTGCAGGCCGGCGCGCTCGACTGCCGAGACGTGCAGGAACACATCCTTGCTGCCGTCATCGGGCTGGATGAAGCCGAAACCCTTGGTGGAATTGAACCATTTCACGGTGCCAGTGGCCATATCCCGTGTCTCCTCTTTCAGACGCCGCGCACGGTATGCCGCGGCTGTGGCTTGTCGGTCAGATCAGAAAACCGGTAGCCTCGAGAGACAGACAGGATTTTGATTGGTGATCGATAGCGGCGTTTATATCGTCGTTTTCGCGCCGTTTTTCAAGAGAAACCCGGCCCCTAAGCATATAGACCGCTGACTTCTCCTAAGATACACCACATCTATGAGTTCGACCTTCCCAGATGACGACATGCAGGGGGTGGTGGCCGAGCCCTTGGCGCGCGCGCTGGGCGACCGCTATCTTACCTATGCGCTTTCAACCATCATGCACCGGGCGCTGCCGGATGTGCGTGACGGGCTGAAACCGGTGCATCGGCGCATCCTGTTCGCGATGCGCAACCTAAACCTCTCACCCGGCTCCAAGTTCCTGAAATCAGCCAAGATTTCCGGTGACACGATGGGCGACTACCACCCCCATGGGGACCAGGCGATCTATGACGCCATGGTGCGGCTGGCCCAGGACTTCTCGGTCCGCTATCCGCTGGTCGAAGGCCAGGGCAATTTCGGAAATATCGACGGCGATAACGCCGCGGCTGGGCGCTATACCGAGGCCCGCCTGACCGAGGTGGCCGAGGCAATGCTCGACGGCCTCGACGAGGAGGCGGTCGACTTCCAGCCGAACTATGACGGGCGCAAGGACGAGCCGGTGGTGCTGCCCGCCGCCTTCCCGAACCTGCTGGCCAACGGCGCCAGCGGCATCGCGGTCGGCATGGCGACCTCGATCCCGCCGCACAATGCGGGCGAGTTGGCCGAAGCGCTGTTGCACCTTATCCGCCATCCGAACGCGCGGACCGAGACCCTGGTCGAAATGATCCCAGGGCCGGATTTCCCCACCGGCGGCGTCCTGGTCGAGCCGCAGAACTCGATCCTAGAAGCCTACAAGACAGGCCGCGGCGGTTTCCGCCTGCGTGCGGCCTACGAAGTCGAGGATCTGGGCCGGGGCACCTGGCAGATCGTGGTGACCGAGATCCCCTTTCAGGTCCAGAAGTCAAAACTGATCGAGCGCATCGCCGAACTGATCAACGCCCGAAAAATTCCGATCCTGGCGGATGTGCGCGACGAGTCGACGGAAGATGTGCGCCTGGTGCTGGAGCCGAAGTCGCGCTCGGTCGACCCGGGGTTGCTGATGGAGACGCTGTTCAAGAACTCGGACCTGGAGGTCCGTGTGCCTTTGAACATGAATGTCCTGATCGACGGACGCACCCCCAAGGTCTGCGGTCTGGCCGAGGTCTTGCGCGCCTTTCTAGACCACCGCCGCGAGGTGCTGATCCGCCGCGCCCAGCACCGGCTGGCAAAAATCGCCCATCGGCTCGAAGTGGTCGAGGGATACATCACCGCCTTCCTGACCCTCGACCGGGTGATCGAGATCATCCGCAACGAGGACCAGCCGAAACCGGTGATGATGGCCGAGTTCCGGCTGACGGACGTCCAGGCCGAGGCGATTCTGAACATGCGCCTGCGCAGCTTGCGGCGGCTGGAGGAGATGGAACTGCGCCAGGAAAGCGACGCGTTGCTGGTCGAACAGTCGAAGCTCCAGGAGCTTACGGCCGACGAAAAGCTCCAATGGAACCGCATCGAGGACGAGATCCGTGCCATGCGGGACAAATTCGGCGCGCCGCGGAAGTTGCGCGGGATCAAGATCGCCGAGGACATCGCCGACGCGCGCGCGGCGAACGCCCCCTATCCGATGGGCGCGCGGCGGACCGGCCTGGCCGAAGCGCCGGTGATCGAAGACGTGCCCATGGAGGCGCTGATCGAGCGCGAACCGGTCACCGTGGTATGCTCAGCCCAGGGCTGGATCCGGGCGATGAAGGGCCATGTCGCACTCGACTCAGAGCTGAAATACAAGGACGGCGACGAGGGCCGGTTCATCTTCCACGCCCAGACCACCGACAAGCTGCTGGCCTTCGCCACCAATGGGCGCTTCTACACCATTGGCGCCGACCGCCTGCCTGGCGGGCGCGGCATGGGCGAGCCTGTGCGACTGATGGTGGACATGGCGAATGACGAGGATCTGGTGGCGCTGTTCACCCACCGCCCGAGCGCACGCCTGCTGGTGGCGTCGACCGCGGGTGACGGGTTCATCGTGCCCGAGAACGAGATCGTGGCCCAGACCCGGGGGGGCAAGCAGGTCTTGAACGTCAAGCCCGGGGTCAAGGCGGCGATCTGCCAGCCGGCTACCGGCGACCATGTGGCCGTCGTGGGCGAGAACCGCAAGCTGCTGGTATTCCCGCTGGCCGAGCTGCCCGAGATGACCCGGGGCAAGGGTGTGCGGCTGCAAAAATACAAGGATGGCGGGCTATCCGACGCCCTCTGCTTCGCGATCGAGGACGGCCTGACCTGGAAGGACCCGGCCGGGCGCACCCGGACCGAGCGCGAACTGACCGAATACCAGGGCAAGCGCGCCAGCGCCGGGCGGATGGCGCCCCGGGGGTTCCCCAGGGACAACAGGTTTACGTAGTTGGGGGCGACATGCCCCGGATTTGATCCAAACTTGATCCGGGGCCTCGCACCGCTTAGCGCCAATCGCATGCACCCCGTCGAGGTCCCGGCTCGGGGGCCGAGACAGGAGAGGAAAGATGACGATGACCCACACTATGCTCGTCACCGGCGGCGCCCGGGGGATCGGCCGGGCGGTTGCCATCGTCGGCGGTAGCCTCGGTTGGTCCGTCGGCATCAACTATGCGGGCAACGCGGCGGCCGCGGCCGAGACGGTCGCCAGGGTCGAAGCCGCCGGCGGCCGTGGTCTCGCGATCCGGGGCGACGTGGCATCCGAGGCCGAGGTCGTCGCCATGTTCGACGCGGTCGAAGCGGCCTTCGGCCCGGTCACGGCTCTGGTCAACAATGCGGGCATCGTCGGGCCGAAATCGATGCTGGCCGACATGGATCTGGCTCGGATGCAGCGCATCTTCGACGTCAACATCACCGGCGCCTATCTGGTCGCCCGTGAAGGCGCCCGGCGGATGCCGACCGACCGGGGCGGCAAGGGCGGGGCCATCGTCAATGTCTCGTCCGTCGCCGCGCGGCTTGGGGCACCGGGGCAGTATCTGGACTACGCGGGCTCGAAGGGCGCCATCGACAGCCTAACGGCGGGGCTTGCCAAGGAACTGGCGCCGGGCGGGGTCCGCGTGAACGGCGTGCGCCCCGGGATCATCGAGACCGAGATCCACGCCTCGGCCGGCGAGCCGAACCGCGCCGCCGAACTTGGGCCGTCGGCGCCGATTGGACGCGCCGGGACGCCGGCCGAGGTGGCCGAGACGGTGATTTGGCTGCTCAGCGAGGCCGCATCCTTCGTGACCGGTGCAACCCTCGATGTGTCCGGCGGGCGGTAATCAGCTCAGGCTGGGCTCAATTCCCTTGCAGGCCTCGACCAGGCCATCGACCGCGTCAAGCGACTTCTTCAGCATTACCTGCTCGTCCTTGTCGAGGGTGATCTCGATCACCTTCTCGATGCCGCTCGCGCCAATCACCACCGGCACGCCCAGATAAAGCCCATCGACCCCGTAAGCGCCGTCCACATAGGCCGCTGCGGGCAGCACCCGGCGCTGGTCCTTCAGATAGCTCTCGGCCATGGCGATTGCGGAAGCAGCAGGCGCGTAGAAAGCCGAGCCAGTCTTCAACAGGCCGACGATCTCGGCTCCGCCGTCGCGGGTGCGTTGCACGATCTGGTCGATCCGCTCCTGGCTGGACCAGCCCATCTCGACGAGGTCCGGCAACGGAATTCCGGCAACGGTCGAATATCGGGTCAGCGGCACCATCGTGTCCCCGTGCCCGCCCAGAACAAATGCACTGACATCCTTGACCGAAACGTCGAACTCCTCGGCCAGGAAATAACGGAACCGCGCGGAATCGAGCACGCCCGCCATGCCGACCACCTTCTCGGCCGGCAGGCCCGAGAACTTCTGCAGCGCCCAGACCATGGCATCCAGCGGGTTGGTAATGCAGATAACGAATGAATTCGGGGCGTTCTTGGCGATCCCCTCGCCCACCGACTTCATGATCTTGAGGTTGATACCCAGAAGGTCGTCGCGGCTCATGCCGGGTTTCCTCGGCACGCCCGCGGTGACAATACAGACATCCGCCCCGACAATGGCCGAATAGTCGTTGGCGCCGGCGAAGGCCGCGTCAAACCCGTCAACCGGGCTCGACTCGGCGATGTCCAGCGCCTTGCCCTGGGGAATACCCTCGGCGATGTCAAAAAGCACGACGTCGCCAAGCTCCTTCAGGCCCACCAGATGAGCCAGCGTGCCGCCGATCTGGCCGGCACCGATCAATGCGATCTTTTTTCTGGACATGTCTCTCTCCCAGGTCTGCATACTGAGACGGATGCGCCTGCGCGCCGAGCGGCTGGCAAGCGCCGTGATCGGCTGTTGCAGTGCATCATTTCAAAGCGGAAGGCAAGGGGGCGCAGGGGCGCAGGCGTACTAGGTGCGGGCGCGCAGGCGTACTGGACACGAGTGGAGCGGGCCGATCGGGCCGGCCCGCGAGCCGGTCTTCAGGCCGGGCTGCCTCCGATCTCGGTCGGGACAGTCTCGTAGGCCTCGCCCGCCGCCATCAGGCAGGTCGTGCCGTGGGCATTGGTGAGCAGGATCGTCCAGCTGCCGGTCTCGTCCGAGACGAATATCTCAAGCACCCCGCACCGCCCGGTCACCCCGAGCGAGCGCCGACGCTCACCATACTTCTCGCCCAACTGGCTGACGATGTCAGTGCGGTCGCCGCACAGCATCCGCTGGCCGCCGCGCATCGTCTGCGCCTGGACCGGCGCCGGCGTCAAAGCGCTGATCCCCAGCGCGACTGCGGCCGTGCACAACAGAAAAACGCAGGTCTTGAACTTCAGCATTCCGGTCACCTTTCCGGGCCAGACGGCCCCAAGGGACGAGAGGAGAACCGCCGAATGACTGCGCCCTGGGCCGCCTGCCTCTCAAGTTCGCGGGGCGGGATCGGCTGCCCATGGCCGCAGGCATTTTGCGCGGCTGATCAATACCATTGCAGGAAGGGCCTAAAGTCAGGTTAACCGGACTCGTTAGCCATGGCCTTGGGAATGCATGGCACCCAGCAATAGCCCTCTGGGTCAATCAGATAGGCTTCTCGCAGGCCATGAGGTTTGTCCGCTGCGCCCGCCAGCACGACCCCGCCCAGATCGTCCTCGACGCTGCGCGCCGCCGCCTCGGCGGCGTCCGGATCGCAGCCGTAAATCCGCAATTCCGCACCCGCGCCACGACCGCCACCCTGGTCGGCGCCATGGGCAATCCCACTCAGCGGATGGTCGCGATAGGTGCGGTCGTGATGCAGCATCCAGACGGCGCTGCCGGCCTCGGACCCCGTGCGTAGAATCGCGAAGTCCCGGTCCCAGTAGTCCACCTTGGCATCCAGAACCGCCGCCTGATAGCGCGCCGCCGTCTCGACATCGCGGACCAGAAGATTGAACCCGGTGCCCGGACCAAGCGCCCGGCCGAAATCGTCCGCATCCGGGCGACCCTCGCCCTCAGACGGCATCTGGCATGATTGGTCACCGCGCGTCTTCATGGCCGCATCCTGGCCCGGCAACGCGGCCCACGCAATGGCTGCGCCCATTGTTTTGGGTCGAAGCCGCAGCGATTGCCACGCCGGGAAGCGCGACCATTTCGTTGCAATTGGCAATCGGTTGCAGACCGGCAATTTTTCGGCAGCACAATCAGAGGTAATATTCACCACAGTTTTCGCCACTGCCGGTGGCGCCGCTTGGCCCCAAATGGCCCCAGTTGAGAACACGTGTGTTTGCTTAGCGTTTGGATTTGATATGGCCCAAATGTCTCAGCGCGGATCCAGTAGCCGCGATTTTGCCGATTCCATCAATGGCCCGAGTGATCAGCTGGCGAAAACCGGGCTTCGCGACGACGATGTTTCGCGGCTCTTGGAGCGCGGATTGGCCGAGCTTTCCTGCGGGCAAGTCATCCTGACACCTGCCGGCCGCCGGGCCCTTCGGAACAGCAAGAAAACGGCACAAATCGCCGATCTGCTGCACCCCGCGGCTAGGATAGGGCCGAACGGCTCTCTGGGAGGAGACGCTGGATCCGGGGGAACTGGGGCGATCCCGGACATACTTTCCGCGAATGCAATCCTGCCCGATGCCCCGGCCATGACGGCGCGGCAGGTGCTTCGTGACCTCGGCACCCTGGCGCAGCGGGTCTACGGACTGGACGCGCACAGCGTCACCGAGGCGCTGCGCCAACGGGAATCGGTTGCGTCGACCGGAATGTGCGGCGGCGTGGCCGTACCGCACGCTCATTTGCCCCACCTCGGCGCTCCGGTCGGCTTGTTCGCGCGCCTGCGCCAGCCGGTTGCTTTCGGCGCCAACGACGGGGAGGGCGTCGATCTGGTCTTCGCGCTTCTGTCATCCACGGTTCCCTGCGCTGCGCATCTCAGGGCGCTGGCGCGCATTTCGCGCTTGTTGCGCGCTGGTGACACGCGGCGAAAGCTGCGGGGCACCGACGAAGCCCCGGCACTCTACGCGCTTTTGACGGATTCTGAGCTCTAACCTCTGGAAACCCTGTTCGAGCTTCGCCTACGCTGCCGAAAACGGGGCTGGCAAACGGGGCTGGCAAACGGGGCTGGGCGATGAGCGACTCCTGGGCATTCGATGATGATTTGCGGGCGCGGGTCGCGACACATCTCGCGGCGCACGACCGGGAGGTAGTGGCTGATCCGGACCTCAGCGCGGCTGCGGTCTGTATCGTCCTAACCGGCGACGCGCCATCTGCCCCTGCCTGCCTGCTTTTGACCCGCCGCGCGGCGCGCATGTCCCGGCATGCGGGACAATACGCGCTGCCCGGGGGCCGGATCGATGCGGGCGAGACCGCGGAGCAAGCCGCAAGACGCGAACTGCATGAAGAGCTGGCGATTGAGGCCGACCCCGATCAGATTCTGGGCGTACTCGACGACTTGCCGACCCGCTCGGGCTTTCTGGTGACGCCGTTCGTCATTTGGCTCGCGCCCGGAACGCCGGTCGAGCCGGCACCGGACGAGATCGCCGAGCTTTTCCAGGTGCCACTGACAGATCTCTTCACCGGGCGCGGGCGCGGCGGCAATCGAGGGCTCAGCGCCGAGGAGGAAGCAGGCGAGCAAGTCTTCTCGCTGTTCATTCCGACGCTCGGGCATGATCTCTTCGCGCCCACGGCCGCGATCCTCGACCATTTCCGCAATGTCGCGCTTCTTGGCCGCGACACTCCGGTCGTGCGCTTCGGCGAGCCGAAATTCGCCCGGCAATAGCAACCAGGATGGACAGCAGGCCCGATCCGGGCAATCTGAGCGTCGGCCATCAGGGAGGGGCACCATGATCATCCGCCGCGTCGAGACTTTCGCCAACGAATTCGCCGGCTTTGTCCGGGTGACCGACGATGCTGGCCGCCAGGGCTGGGGCCAGGTCTCGACCTACCACTCGGACATCGCCGCGCGGGTCCTGCACCGCCAGGTGGCGCCCTACGTGCTTGGGGTCGACTGCTCGGACCTGGACGACCTTCTGGACCTTGTGACCGAGCGCGAGCACAAGTTTCCGGGCTCCTACCTCCGTCGCGCGATGGGGGGTTTTGACACCGCCGTCTGGGATCTGCGCGGCAAGATCGTTGGCAAACCGGTGGCCGAGCTTTTGGGTGGCTCGGCGGGAAAAATCCGCGCCTATGCCTCCTCGATGAAGCGCGACATCACGCCCAAGGACGAGGCCGAGCGGCTGAAACGCCTGGCAGGCGAGCAGGGCTTCACCGCCTTCAAGATGCGCGCGGGCGCGGAAGTGGGGCGTGGTCAGGACGAATGGACAGGACGAACCGAGGAGATCATTCCGACCATGCGCCGCGAGCTTGGGCCGGATGTGGACCTCTTGATCGACGCCAATAGCTGCTATTCCCCGGCCCAGGCGATCGAGGTCGGCCGGATGCTGGAGGACAACGGTTTCTGCCATTTCGAGGAGCCCTGCCCCTATTGGGAGTTGGAGCAGACCAAACAGGTCACGGATACCCTCGACATCGACGTGACCGGCGGCGAGCAGGATTGCGACCTGCCCACCTGGCGCCGGATGATTGAGATGCGGGCCGTCGACATCGTGCAACCGGATGTCAACTATCTCGGCGGCATCTGCAGGACGCTGCGGGTTGTCGAGATGGCGCGGGCGGCAGGCCTGCCCGTGACACCGCACTGCGCCAACCACTCCATGGTGACGCTGTTCACCATGCACCTGCTCCGCGCGATCCCAAACGCCGGAAATTACCTGGAATTCTCGATCGAGGGCCTGGATTATTACCCCTGGCAGGAGGGGCTCTATTTGGAGAGCCCCTACGCCATCGAGGATGGCCATGCGATAGTGACCGACGCCCCGGGCTGGGGCGTGGAGATCCACCCGGATTGGTTGGCGAAGTCGGAATACCGCGTGAGTGAAGTGTAGGGGCGCTGGAACTGCGACCTACGCGTCGGCGGTCCCAAGTGACGCCGCCAATGCCGCCCTCGCATGGGCGACGCTGGTGTTGACGAAGGTGAAGCCCTCGGCCTGGAAGCTCGCATCATCCGCATGGTCCGGAAATGCCAGCGGCAGTTCGGTGCAGGCGAGCAGAATGGCCGTGCCGGCGGGGTCCGGCGCCCATTCGCGGCAGAGATCCAGAAGCTGCGCCCGGCCCGCCGGGGTGGCCCCCGAGTAGAACTCCTGGTCGATCAGCCGCTGCAGACCCGCGATCCGATCGCTGGGAAGGCGGTCGTTTGCCTCGATCCCCAACGCGCCGAGCGCTTGAGCATAGAGATCGCTTTGCATCGTCACGCTGGTCCCCAGAACCAACGCATTGCGCAACCTCAGCCGCGCCGCTTCGCGGGCGCTTTCATCGATAATGCTGATGATCTCCAGGTCCACGCCTACCCGGATCGCCTCCAAGCGCGCATGAGGCGTGTTTGACGCCATGATCCCGATCTGGCAGCCCGCCGCCTGAAGCCGCAGGAAGGCATCGCGCAGGATCGCGTCGAACCGCTCCCACCCGGTGTCGTCGGAGGCGCCCCGAGCGGCGCGGGTCTCGGCCATGTTCAGGTGCTCGATCGTTATCGGCGGCGTCGGCAACGGTGCATCGTGCCCCATGGCGCGGAAATGGGCATTCGCGCCCGAGCAGATGATCCGGTAGTAATCCACGGTCGAGGGCCAAGCCAGCCCGCCGATAATGCCGATCTTTTTCATTCCGCCTCTCCGATTTCGACCCTCATAACACCCGTCATTCCAATGACCGCGAAATTTCGCTCTTGCCCGCAACCCGGGTGCGGGCTTTGATGCGGGTGGTCCCGGATCGGGTGATCACAATCTCTGAGGGAGGAATGCCATGTCGATCAAGCGCATTGATGCCGGCCCGCGCATGAGCCAAGCCGTGGTTCATAACGGTGTCGTCCACACGGCGGGACAGGTGGCGCAAGGCGCGCCCGGCGCCAGCATCGCGGATCAGACCAAGGACATCCTGGCCAGCATCGACCGGCTGCTGGCCGAGGCGGGCACCGACAAATCTAACCTGATCTCGGCCACGATCTGGCTGACCGACATGCGCGACTTCGCCGAGATGAACGGCGTCTGGGATGCCTGGGTTTCGCCCGGCAACACACCGGCGCGCGCTTGCGTCGGATCGGGCCTCGCGGCACAGCAGTTCAATGTCGAGATCGGGGTGATTGCGGCAGTCGGCTGACGGGCGAGGCGCGCCATGCATATCGCGGTCCTGGGCGCCGGCATCGTCGGCGTCACCACGGCCTGGCAGTTGTTGAAGGACGGGCACGAGGTCACGGTGATCGACCGCCTGCCGGGCTCGGCCGAGTTCACGAGCTTCGCCAATGCCGGCTTGGTCGCACCGGGCCATGCCTTCGCCTGGGCTTCACCCGCGGCACCGCGCATGATGCTGCGCTCGCTGATCAATGGCGACCAGGCGATCCGGTTCCGGCCGCGCCCGTCGCTCCGGCAATGGGTCTGGCTGGCGCAGTTCCTGGGTCAATGCACTGACGAGCGCGCGCGGCTGAACACTGCCGTCAAGGCCCCCTTCTGCCGGTATTCACAAGGCGTCCTGAACCAGGTGGTGGAAGAGACCGGCGTGACATATGCGGGCCAGAAGGGCGGGTTGCTCTATTTCTACCGAACCCCGGAGGTATTCGAGGCCGCCGACAAGAAGTGCCAGATCTTGCGCGATTCGGGCATGTCGATCGAAATCCTGGACGCGGACCAGACCGTGGCCAAGGATCCAGGGCTGGCAGCGGCCTCTGGCCAGATTGCCGGCGCGGTCTACACCCCCGACGACGAAAGCGGTGATGCCAACTTCTTTACGATCGCCCTGGCGAAGAAATGCGCCGAGGCCGGGACCGCCTTTCGCTATGGCGAGGAAATTCTGGACCTGCGCGAACGCGATGGCCTGATCAGTGCGATTATGACGGACAAGGGCGACCTGGTGGCTGATGCCTTTGTCCTCAGCCTCGGCGTCTACAGCCCGCACCTGGTCGATCGTCTGGGCATCCGCCTGCCGATCTATCCGGTCAAGGGCTATTCGGCGACCATGCCCGTAACCGACGCCGCAAAGATGCCCAGGCTTGGCGGTGTCGACGAGGAGAACTTGCTGGCCTATTGCCCCATGGGCGGGCGCCTGCGCCTGACCGCGACCGCCGAGATCAGCGGCTATTCGAACGGGCACCGGCCAAGCGATTTCCGGGTGATGCTGAAGCGCGCCCGGGCGTTGTTCGACGGCGCCGCCGATTTCGAGAACCCGACGATGTGGGCGGGACTGCGGCCGATGACACCGACGGGCATGCCGATCATCGACCGCTCACCGTACCCAAATCTTTGGCTCAACACCGGCCACGGGCACATGGGCTGGACCATGTCGAACGGCTCGGCCCGGATCCTGGCGGACCTGATTGCCCAGCGCCAGCCGGCGATCAGCCGGGTGGGAATGGAGTATCACGGCTAAGGGCCTGGCCCACGGCCGTCCATTCAATGGCAGAAATCCACCAAACCGATATTTGCGTGATCGGCGCTGGGCCCGCGGGGCTTTTCGCGGTTTTCCAGCTTGGGCTCGTCGATCTGCGCTGCCATGTGATCGAGGCGCTGGACCGGCCCGGCGGTCAATTGACCGCGCTCTATCCTGACAAGCCGATTTACGACATGCCTGGGTTTCGGGTAATCGACGGTCAGCCCTTGGCGGACAGGCTGATGGACCAGATCAGCCCCTTTAAGACCCGCTTCCATTGGGGGCAGCAGGCGATCAGCATCGCGCGGGCCGAGCCGCAGGAGGGATTGCCCCTGGGCGGTTGGCAGGTCGGCATGAAAGATGGCGGGGCGGTCCTGTCGAAAGCTGTGGTCATGGCAACCGGCGGCGGCACTTTGGGCCACGGGCGCACGCAGGCGGCTCCGCCAGGAACCGGCACATTCTTCCAAACCGATAGCGGTCTGATCTCAAGCGACACGCGGGACTTCGAGACTGCAACACCTGGCATCTTCGCCATCGGTGACGGCTGCGCCTATCCCGGCAAGATGAAGCTGATCCTCAGCGCCTTCCACGAGGCCGCGCTGATGGCGCAGTGGGCTTTCGCGATCTGCCACCCGCAGAAACGGCTGAAATTTCAATACACAACGTCATCGTCCGAATTGCAGCGCCGCCTGGGCGTGCGCAGCGCCGACTGAATTCAAACGAACTCGGCGATCGGCTCTGGGTCCGGCTGGGCGAGTTCTAGCAACTCTTCCAGACGGAAGGTTCCGTCATGGAGCCCACGACCGACGATCGCGCCCGAAATGTTGTAGAGATACTTGAGCGACGAGATTTCATCGGCGCTGCTCGCGAAACCGCTGGCGATCACTGGGGTCGCGGTTTCGGACGCGAGCTTGGTCAAAAGCGCCAAGCTCGATTCAGGCAATTCGAGATCGTGGTCGATATCGGTCAGGATGATCTGAGACAGCGGCCAGCCTGCAAACTGCACAGCGAACCCCAAAGGCTCGAACGCGGTGGTCTCGCGCCAACCGTCGATCACCACCTGGCCCTGCCAGACATCGATCGAAACCGCCACCTGGTCGGGATAGGCGTAGCTGATTTCCTTGACGACCTGCGGCGTCTTGACCGCGGCCGTGCCGAAGACCACCCGGCCCGCGCCGGTTTCGGCCCATTCGCGCACATGCTCGGCCGAGCGGATGCCGCCCGCGACCTGGATCGAGGCCGGCACCTGATGGATCATGTCGGTGATCAAATCGCGGTTGTCGCCAGTCCCCACCACCGCATCGAGATCGACCACATGGACCCAGCTAGCCCCTGCCGCGGCATATTCCTTGGCCTTTTCCAGCGGATCGAAATCGTAGGCCGTCGAGTCGTCGACGCGCCCGCGCGCGAGCAGAACCGCCCGGCCGCCGCGCAACGCCAGATAGGGATAGATGATCATTGCAGTGTCCTCCGCCAATTCGGCTGCCGGTCCGGGTGCCACGGACACGGTTAAGGGTCGGTAAACCAGGCGAAGCAGCCCCGCCGAGATACGGAATCGGGGTCGGCAGGATCGCTTGATGCTGGGCGATATGGGGCGCGAAATCAACCGCTGCCTGCTCTTGATGCGACGCTTGCAAATCGCTTTTCGACAGGGTGAGAGTCTGCTCGAGTTGTCCACAGGGAGGCGCCCATGAGCAGTGAACGGATTGATCCGCAAAGTCTCAAATTCTGCGAGCCGCGTTATTTCGAAGACTTCGAGACGGGTGAGCGATTCTACCTGCCCTCGCGCACCATGACCGAGGGCGTGTTCTCAGCCTTCCAGGCGGCCTCGGGCGATAACCACCCAATTCACTACGACCGGCACTACTGCCAAGCCCAAGGGCACCGCGACCTGCTCGCGCATGGTTTTCAGGTGCTGATCCAGGCCTGCATCGGCGCCGGCGTGCTGCCGCAGATGATGGGTCCGTCGCTGATCGGCTTCCTCGAACAATCGTCGCGGTTCCTCAAAGGGGTCTATTGCGGCGACACGCTTTATCCGCAGGTCGAGATCGCCGATCTGAAACCACAGAACACCACAGGCGTGATGACCTGCCGGATCACCATCCACAACCAGGACGGCGAGATGGTGCTGGAAGGCGAACAGAAATATCTGCTGCGAAAGCGCTCGAACGGCTGAGGCGCGCCTCTTGCGGGCTCAAATTTATTGACCGATGATGAAGGTTGCTGCGGGCGCACCCCGACCTTGAGACCCCAATCTTGGAGCGAATGATGACTGGACCCGTGCGCTACGAGTTCGACGGCGACGTCGCCCTCGTGATCACCGACAACCCGCCCGTCAATGCGCTGGGCATTGCGGTGCGCGAGGGATTGCAGTCGGCGCTGGAACAGGCCATCGCCGACGCGGCGGCCAAGGCGGTCGTCCTGGTCTGCGAAGGCCGCACATTCTTCGCCGGTGCCGACATCTCGGAGTTCGGCAAGCCGCCGAAGCACCCGATCCTGCGCGAAGTGCACGAGATCATCGAGAATTGCCCAAAGCCGGTGATCGCCGCGCTCCACGGCACCGCGCTCGGCGGCGGGTTCGAGACAGCGCTCGCCTGCCATCATCGCGTCGCCGTGCCCTCTGCCAAGGTCGGGCTGCCCGAGGTGAAGCTGGGTATAATTCCCGGGGCAGGCGGCACCCAGCGGTTGCCGCGTCTGGTCGGTGTCGAGAAGGCGATCCAGATGATCTGCAACGGCAACCCAATCGGTGCCGCGGAGGCCCACGGTTTGGGCCTGGTGGACCGGGTCGCCGAGGGTGATCTGACTGAGGCAGCGACCGCCTTCGCCCGCGAGATCGTGGCCGAGGGTGCGCCTCTGGTGCGCGTGCGCGACCGCGAGGCCCCCGGCGGCGGGGCCGAAGTCTTCGAGGCCGCGCGACAAGATTTCCAGCGCAAGCGCCGGGGGTTAATGGCGCCCCAACACGCCATTGCCGCAATCGAGGCTGCCACAACGCTCGATTTCGACGCCGGTATGGCACGGGAACGCGAGCTTTTCACCGAACTCGTGGCGTCGGACCAATCGGCAGCGCAGCGCCACCTCTTCTTTGCCGAGCGTCAGGCCAACAAGATTCCCGACATCCCCCGCGATACGCCCACTCGCGAGATCGCCCAAGTCGCAATCATCGGGGCCGGCACCATGGGCGGCGGCATCGCCATGAGTTTCGCCAATGCGGGGCTCCCCGTCGTGATCCTCGAGACCGACAGGCAAGCCCTCGACCGGGGCATGGGCATCATCCGGAAGAACTACGAGGGCAGTGCGAAACGCGGCCGCATCACCGCCGAACAGGCGGAGAAACGCATCGGCCTCATCAAGCCCAGCCTCGACATCACCGATATCAGCAGCTCGGACCTGATCATCGAGGCCGTGTTCGAGAACATGGATCTAAAGAAACGGATCTTCCGTCAGATCGACAACCACGCGAAACCAGGCGCGATCCTGGCGACCAATACCTCGACCCTTGACGTGAACGAGATTGCCAAGGCCACCGCCCGCCCGCCCTCGGTGCTCGGGCTCCATTTCTTCAGCCCCGCCAATGTGATGCGGCTCCTGGAGGTGGTGCGCGGCGATGCCACCGACAAACCGGTCATCGCGACCGCGATGGCCATGGCCAAGAAGATCGGCAAAGTGCCGGTGCTGGCGGGCGTCTGCCACGGCTTCATCGGCAACCGCATGCTGCACGCCTATTTCGACCAGGCCTTCCGGCTGCTCTACGAGGGCTGCCAGCCACAGGACGTGGACAAAGCGATCTACGATTTTGGCTTCGCCATGGGCCCCTTCGCCATGTCGGACCTGGCCGGGCTCGATGTGGGCTGGCGGGTGCGCCAGGAAAAGGGCCAGACCCAGCCGATCGCTGACCGGCTTTGCGAGATGGGCCGGTTCGGGCAGAAAACCCAGGCTGGCTATTACCGCTACGCCGAGGGCAGCCGGACGCCGGAGCCCGACCCGGAGGTTGCGGCCATCGTCGAGAAAGAGGGGCTCAATAAACACGGGACCCGGCGCGACATTGGCACGGACGAGATCGTCGAACGCTGCATGTTGGCGCTGGTCAACGAGGGCGCTCGGATCTTGGAGGAGGGCATCGCGCTCCGCGCCTCGGACATCGATGTGACCTATGCATTCGGCTACAGCTTCCCAGCCTATCGCGGCGGGCCGATGTTCTGGGCCGATCTGATGGGGTTGCCGGTGGCGCTGGAGAAGATTGAGAGCTTCAAGCTGGCGGGCCGCGGCGATGTCTGGACGCCCGCGCCGCTTATCGAAGCCCTGGTCGCCGAGGGCCGCAGTTTCAAGGATTTCGACCGGGAGCGGGCTTGAGACTTACTCCCGACCAATCAGCCTGTAAGTCATTTCGAGAGCGCCGCGTGCACGCTGGTCAATCGCAGCACTGCTCGGCTTCGATGCCCTTCCGGCCACTCGTCTGATCTGTTGATCTCCGATCAACACGTCCAGATACAGGGCCGCGGACTCGCTTGGGTCTGAGGGACCGACCTCGCCCCAGATGTGTGCTCTCTCGAAGACCTGCACCAAGAGCGGGATAACTGTGCCGCGTCCGGCCTCCGACAAGGCAGCACCCAGCGCACCAGTCGTGTCCGCCGCCGCTGCCTGGTTCAGGGCAACGGCCCGGTCGCCGAGGACGAGATCGAGGAGTAGCGGTCCGAGTTGCGACAGCGTTGCGCGGAGCGGTGCTTCGGCGGCGATTGCACCCTCGAGCAGCGCCTTTACCTCAGCCGCGTTGCGCGCAACCAGCGCGCTGACCAGCCCTGTCTTGTCGCCATACCACTTGTATAGCGTTTCGTTCGACGCCTGGGCTCGCTTCGCGACGGCGAGCATCGACATGCCCTGATATCCGCGCTCGACCAATAGTTCATAGGCCGCCTCTTCGATCTCGGCCTCCCGCTTCACCCGACGCTCTTCGCGCATGGCGCAATCCTTTCAGTTCCAGCTTGACTTGATCCGTACACACAGTTACGGAATAACACAACCGTACATTTTGATACGCTTTTAGAGGTGTACAATGATTCCCGAGACTCACCTACGGTCATCGGCTGCTTTGATTGTCTTGATCGTCCTGCAATCGGTCATGCTGATATCGCTTTTCGCCGGCGTGGCGCCGCACCCGCCTGCCGAGACGCCACTCTTCGGGATCGCGCCATTCATTGGCGCCGCTCTCGCGGCGGCAGCGGCGGCAATTGTGCTTGGCTGCGGAACCGTGACGGGACGCGGCATTGCAATCATGGCCGCCCTGATGGCCGCTGTCTCGTTCGGACCTCAGAAATACTTCGACCCGAACTTCGGGTTGATATGGCCGGCCGTGATCGTAGGCCAGATCGCGATCGCCGTTCTGATCGTCGCGGCCGCGCGCGGGCACCGGGGAGCCTGAACGGTTAGACTAGCCCGTCGGCCACGGCCCGCCGCACCATTTCTCGGTCACCCGGCACATCAAGATGTTGCTGCGCCTCTTGTGGCGTCAGCCAATGGGGCGTGTGCCCCGGCTCCAACGGCGGGCCAAGCGGATGGATCGCGCGCG
>CAJICH010000094.1_pt1 | contig 20085 bp, 16 predicted proteins | sample 9199591 | NCBI WGS metagenome assembly CAJICH01 (sample SAMEA7708332, study PRJEB35096) | sediment metagenome | biome: marine neritic benthic zone biome [ENVO:01000025]; feature: sediment [ENVO:00002007]; material: shallow marine sediment [ENVO:03000034] sea grass bed [ENVO_01000059] ...
ACAGGCTCAGATCGTCATCAATCGCTGGCTCAACCAATACAACCACAACCGCCCCCATCAGGCGCTCAACATGCGACCAACAGCCCCGGAAACTCTACTCAGAAATGGCCCATGAATATGGGGCTGGACATAACCGACGCATCCCCTGGGGGGATCGAACGAAGCGCGAAAGGGCTCTGCGGCGGCGGCAGTCGCTAGTCCTGCCTGCGCTTCGGCATCACTAAGGCTAGCGACAGCAGCCAACGAAAATGCCCCAAACAGCAGCGACAATATGCAAGCTATTTGAATGGCAGGTTTCATATTTTTAAAATTAGCATTCGGGCAAGGCTGTCAAATTGATCTGCAGCAAGGCCGATTCTGCATTGAGAGTCTGTTACGGCAGCTAGCCAAATCATTAACCGCGCACGCAGCGTCCCAACTTAACGAAGAATCTGATGTTGTGGACGGCCCTTCACCCCGCACCTAAGCGCGCGATGATGCTGAGAAGGGGAGCTGCAGAAGAGGATAAGCTAAGGGCGCAAATCCATTGTGGTGGTGAAACAATCGAACGGAAGCTCTTGGCACTTTCTCGACGTAGCCCCAACGGCAACAATAGGAACAAACCGGACATTTGGATTCTGGCCTAAACGGCAGCTTCGTCCCGCGTTGCCGACATCGACAAGTCGAAGGATTTCGCCCTCGCAGCGAATGCCCGCATTGAGCCCAAACTGACAGATGCTGCGCCGCGTTCGAACGGCAGCAATGCGGGGCAATCAAGACGTATTGAGAGTGTTCGCTGTGCGTATTCCTGACCCACTTCGGAAGCTCAGCGTTGGTCCGAATGGCATCATCCGGTGAGACACTAGCTCCGACTTCATTCAGCGTGGCGCCGGGCTCGCCAATCCTGAGAATTCCAGGATGCGACGCTCGAGATACGGATAGAATGGGTTCCACCTGAGCCGCAGCATCTCTCCGGGCGATACGACGATCCCGCCTCGCTCACCACGGAGCGCAAGATTGCCGAGACGTATTCCAGGGCTGTCCGACGCGCGGCCGTCACCGTATAGGGAATCGGATGGCGGGAAGGGCAACGCTACATGCGATAGCGAATACACTCCGTCGGGCCAACTCAAACCGATATCAATTTCTCGCGGAGCTCCATCCGAGGGGGAGCGGCTGCGAACTACGACCTCCTGTTCGGAAGGTTCGGTGTTTGTCACGAGCGACAACGTGAAGTCGAGGCCTCCGGTAGCGAGCAGTGCTTCGATCTCGCTACCCGGATCGCCATTCAAGAGATTGATGGCGGCACTCCTGCGGTTTACGTCGAATAGCACCAACTCACTGGCGCTGGCAGGGAGTTTTTGGAAGAGGCTGTCGATCACTGCTTGCGAAGAGACGGTCGCATCGATGACCGACTGGAATGCAAGAAGTGGCGGCATCCCGGTCAACAGCCCCTTAGCGCGCGCGCTGTCAATATCGCTCTTGATTGCCTCGGTCACAAGGTAGGATTGTCGGGCTGCGTTGATCGCGAATGAGCCGTATTTGAACGGGTCGTATTCAAGTGCGACCGAGTTCCATGCCAGCGCCCGCAGGCCGAAAAAATGTCCCATTCCTGCTTGGAGACTTGCAAGCCTCGCCAGCGGCGTAAGGCCAATGGCGGGTGAAATCAGTACTATTCCATCAACGGGTTCGGCGGTGCCGTGAAGGGCTTCGAGGGCATGATGCACGGACAGCGCACCGCCAATGGAATAGCCGACGAGGTAAACGGGTGCGGACGTGCCCGTCATCCGCCGCGCCTCTTTTTCGGCGAGCGCCACCGCAGCCGCCATGTCGCGCCACGTCGCGTCCAGAAGACCGGCAGGAATGGTCCCGTGGCCGGGCAACCTGAGGCCGATAACCGACGCCCCTGCCGCGTGCAACGTCGCGGCCAGGTTTCGCAGGCTGTAGGGCGAATCCGACATGCCGTGGATTAGGACAAAGACGGCGTGGGGTTCCGCTGTCTCCAGAACGTAGCTGCGGTTCCAGTTCCGCGGCCAGATCCTGGGGTCGGAAAGGCTGCCGCGGGTAAAGCGGTTGATGGGGCTGCGATCGTCAGTGTCGAGAGCGTCGATGACCTGGGTTTCGAGTTGGTCGAACAGCCGGCCCTCCAGTGCCAGATAGTCGCCGAACCTCTCGACGCGCGACTCCTCAGCGAACTCTCCGGCGAGGACTGGCTCATGCCAGAGCTTCAGATTGGAAGTGCGCTCAAGATAGATGATGGCCCCGATGATCGCGATGATGAGCACGGCGGCAATTCCGACCAGCACCAGCTTCACGAGCCGCATGGAGAGGCGAATGGTCAGTTGTCCAATCATTGCTATTCGACCTTGCCGTTCGTTCCTTCGGCTCCGGAGCACAACCTAGCTGGCGGCCATCAGCGCCGCCAACCCCTGGCGACAACCCGGTTGCAACGCTTGCGCCGCCTGAGTGCCGCTCTTGATTGTGCGGGAACCGGGCGGGGTTCCTTCGATTTAAGACCGGCCGCCCGGGACGCGCACCTGAGCGACACGAGCTGCCCAGGCGCTCCTTGAGGGCGAAGCAGAGGCGCTGACCCGCAAGGCTGTGGAGCTAGCCCTAGACGGCGATACGACGGCGCTCAAGCTTTGCCTTGAGCGAATCGCACCAGCGCGCCGTGATCCTCATGTCAGGGTCGACCTACCCGATTTGAGAACTGCGAGCGACGCTGTGACGGCCATCAGCCGCATCGTCCAGGCGGTCGGTCAGGGAGAGTTGACCCCGAGCGAGGCGGCGCGCATGGCTGCATTGATCGAGGCCTTTCGCAAGATCGCCGAGAGCGAGGAAATTGAACGCCGGCTAAAGGCGCTGGAGGACGCGTCAGAAGCCCCAGGAAGCGCGAGATGACCCGGGCCTTGCGGGGCCGCCTCGCGCGGCTCGAGCGCACCACAGGGCGTTCCGCAGGCAGCCAGGAGATCGGCCTCACCCCGATCTCAAATGAAGAGCTCGAGTGGGCACTGTCGGTGCCGTGGAATGGGGACTGGGTCGCGCGTGTATCTACGATCTCGTTCTTCGTGCCTCGATTGCCGGAAGCCGCGCGAGCGGTTGAGCAGGCCGCGCAGATCAAGGAGCACGCGATGAACCTCGGCCATTCAATTCTGGGCTTTCAGCGCGACACTAACCGGTATCTCGATGCTGCACTGCCAGAGATGTTTCCCGAACCACGAAGCGAACCAGTTCAGGCGATCATCGATGCCATCCTTGAGGCTCGCCTCAGCTTCATCGCTTGCCACATCGTTCCGGCAATCGACGGCGGAATGCCGCCGGATGGGTGGAGAGAACAGTCCGAGAAAATGCACCAAGGTTCTCTTGGCTTGGGTGGTCGGGGGATACCGTTCGAAACGCGCTCCTGAGAGGAAGGGGCGAGAAATGAAGAATACCTCCCACGCAGTGATGGCGCAGCGTTCCGACGCGCGGGACAGTTTGGATGACTTTCCCACCCCGCCTTGGGCCACTAGAGCCCTCATTGAGCACGTAATCGGAAAGCAAGGTCTACGAGCCCAAACCTACCTGGAGGCGGCCTGCGGCCGCGGCCACATGGCAAAGGCCCTGGCTGAGTATCTCGGAGATGTCGATGCCGCGGATGCGCGTCGCAGCGAATGACCGCTTGGAGCCCAAACTGACAGATGCTGCGCTGCATTCGAATGGCGGCAATGCGCGACAGGCCGGACGTTTAAAAGATGTGCTCTACGCGTGTTCTTTACCCATTATAGATTTGGACCGGGTTTTGCCCGAAGACTGGTTGCCTCAATCTTCATCTGCGTGCCCTGCCATGCTCATTCGACCGCACAACACGATGCGATCGGCGCAGCAGGCCGCACTATCGCGCCTGGTGTCGCTCAAAATATTCAGAGGCCGCCAAGCCGTCAAAGAAACGATCCATCAAAGAACCGCAAAACCGCTCGGCGCTGTCCTGAACGTAATTCGGGTCCAGCTTGCTGAGGACATGGTGCTTCACCGGCGCCTTTGCGAGCCACGTCCTGTCACCGCACAGCATATCTCGTTCTACACCGGCCCAACGCGCGATTTCGTCTAGCCGCTCATTGATGTCGGCAGTCTTCAGCACGAAGAGACGATCAGGCGGCACGACGTCGAGGATCCGAGAATTGTGCTCCGCCCACATCTGAAAGAAGCATGCCAAAGATGGAAACCCCAGTTCGATCAGCGGGGCATCGTGAGGCCCCGGCGCAATCTCGTCTGCGCGTAAGCGTGTCCGATCCAACGCAGCGAATTGAGACTTGGGGCCGGGCGGGCGGTTAATGTTGTGATCCAGCCAGGATTCACTCCATGAAAAGACGTCTCGAATTGTCAGAATGAACCGTTTGCCTGGGCACGCATCCATGAGCGGCTCGACAAGGATGCCGGTCAGCGTTGATGACTCCATCTCAAGCCACAACTTTCGGTCACGCTTACCAAGCGTAGACGACGCTTTCGCGACGCTGATTTCACCCTTTATCAGAGAAATGGACAAGGGAACCCGGACATTCCGATCTGGGTGATGTTGGCTCCGATACCGGCCGAACATCCCGGCAATCGAGTGGGTGCCAGACTTTGACAAACCGCAACAGCATAGATCGATACGCCGCGGTCGGAATAACCGGTTCAATTCCAATTCTCTCATCGCGTACCGGGCCGCCCGCTTGTGCAAGCCCGCACTACGTCGCAATGCGCGGAGATTGATTTGAACCATTCCCGTCACTCTTACAAAAAAAAGACCAGGAGCATCATCAAATAATCATTCTTGATGAGCGCATAAATTAAATATAAATCAGAATCTCTCAGCGAAGAAGATAGAAACCGCTCAATTCTGTCCGACATCAAAAATCTCGAAACAATTGACTAATTCAGAATTACCAATGAACTGCCGATATCTGGGCATTTGGAATTTCGTCGAGCATAGATTCACCGACTGTCTGGGACCTTGGCTCCGTGCGGGCTCGGCACTTTCTCGATGTAGCTTCTAAAGCAGAAGTCGGGACCGAGCCGGGCATCTGACATTTTGCGCAGATGGAGGATAAGACCCGCTGCGCTGGCATGGACCCACGAACGATTTAGCCCTCGCAGCGAAGGCCCGCTTTGAGCCCAATCTGCCTGATGCTGCATCGCGGTCGAACGGCAGATGTGCACGGCAAACCGGACGCTCAGTTTGCGTGCGCTTTACGTATTCCTGACCCAATCGAGACACTGCTATTTACATCATTGCGATCTACACGGCATCTTGTTTTGCGCGAAAACCGCGCCACCGCAGGTCCAGATTCTGGGGCCCAGTGCAGTGACGCGGACCGATGTCGGCGCAGCGTCAGATCATGTTGCCGTCGACCTCTTCGATGACCCGGCCACGCAAGCTGCCATCGAGTTCGAATTTGTGCATCACTCCGTCGATCTCCAGGACATGCACGCAGCGTAGGCGCATTGGCGCGTCGCCGTAGACGCCCAGGCAGACGTGGTCCGCAAGATCGAAGGCATAGAAGCCGTCGAGCAGCTGGTTCGAACCCAGAAGCTTGAGCTTGGTTCCATTGCGCCCGTCGTAGTAGACGAGCGCCTTGGCGCCCGTGTTTGCGTTCTCGAATGTGACCGTCCTGTCAGCGAGCCGTTCGTGAATCTGCTCGGCGGTGAGCCGGACTGCCCCGTTCGCAAGGGCATCATCCATCTGACTGGCTGCGGCGCCGGAGGCACAAAGGGCGGCGATGGTGAGCGCACCGAGCAGGGTCTTTGGATTGCGGGTCATCAGTGAATCTCCTCAATTGGGCAGCGATGCTGCGGCTTCCCGCTTGCGACAGCGCAAGCGAGACCGATCCTCGGTCGAAAGCCAACCTTGTGCTTGAGGACAGTGTGAGGAATCCTGAGGGGCTGCTAAGTATTTCTAAGGACAGTGCGCGGAGCCGGCCATGCTTCACCGTTTCGGCGAGTTCGTATTTGATCCCGATCGAGGTCTCCTGCGCTCCGGAGAGGCGGTCGACCTGGAGCCGCGCGCATCCGATCTTCTTTGTTACCTGATCGAGAACCGGGGGCGCGTGGTCACACGTGACGAACTCTGCGAGCATGTTTGGGATGGTACCATCGTCTCGGACGCCGCGATCAGCACGCAAGTCCGCGCAGTGCGAAAGGCGCTTTGCGACGACCGCGACCGGCAGAAGTTCATCAGGACCCATCCGAGGCGCGGCTACAGCTTCGTCGGCGCGGTCGAGACGGTAAACCCGAACGATCAAGTCGAAACGCCCGCCCATTCGGCTGTACGGAGCGACAGCGTCGCCGGGAATGCGCCTGCGGCCACCAGATCCGCAACGCGGTTTCCCGGAGCGTTGGCGACGCCGCGCCGCCTCGCCGTCTTGGCTCTGGTCGTCATCCTGATCGCCGCAATCGGCCTCTGGAGCCAATGGCGGATTTCCAACAAGGGAGTGGGATCTTCGCGGGACCTTTCGATCGCGGTGTTGCCCTTCGAGAATCTGTCGGGTGATGCAAGCAAAGACTATATCGCAGACGCTTTTACCGAAGACCTGATCACCGATCTTTCGCGCATCCGGGACGCCTTCGTGATTTCGCGCAGCACGTCGTTCACGTATCGCGGGAAGGAGGTAGATGCCCAGCAGGTCGCGAAGGACCTGGGAATCAGATACGTCCTCGAAGGCAGCCTTAGGATCGAAGGCCCCAAGGTGCGCATCAACGCTCAGCTAATCGACGGCACCGACAACAACAGTCTTTGGGCGGACCGGTACGAAACCAAGTTCGACGATTTATTCGAGCTGCAGGACAACGTGACAGGGCGGATCGCATCGGTGCTGCGGGCCGAGCTACGGAGGGCTGACAACCAGCGGCAGGACCCGGAGATCACGCGAGATGCCTGGGACTATGCACTGCGCGGTAACGTTCTCCTCTTCAATCATCAGAGCGTGACCGATTATCAGGAAGCTTACACCTATCTGAGCAAGGCCGTTGGTCTCGATCCAGGGATCTCTTCCGCTTGGGGCGGGCTGGCCTTTGTGCACTTCCTGGCGAGCTCGCGACCAATCCCGGATGTCACACGTCCTGACTCTGCGGAGCTCTCGCTCGCCGCGGCGCTCAAGGCGACGGAAGCAGACCCCATGAACGCCGAGCCTTACTGGCTGGTTGGAGCGGGCTATGCCAGGACCGGGCAGCCGCAGCTGGGAATGAGTGCCTGTCATACGGCAATCGATCTCAATCCCAACATGGATTGCGGCCATGTCTGCGCCGGACTCGTCCATATGTCTCTGGGTGAGCCCAAAAAGGCGATCCCTTACTTCAAATACGCTCTCGAACTGAACCCCAGGTTTCGGCCATTTACCAAAGAGAAATATCTCGGCCTCGCTTATATCCAGATCGGGGAAAGTGACCTCGCGATTTCCGCGCTCAATCGGGCGCTTGCCGGAGCCCCTCATGACGGCTTTGCCAACCTGGCGATGTCGGCGGCCCTCGCACTCGATCACCAGATAGACGCCGCTCGGGGCGTCCTCTCGCGGCATTTCGATCGCGCCGGAGGGCGCCGTCCCACTCTGGCAGTGCTCAGGGAAAACCTTGGCTGGCTGGGCCCGGGTGTGGAGCGGATGCTCTCGGGCCTGCAGCGAGCCGGACTATCAGAAATGTGACACTCAAGACCGGTTCAGGGGCGAAAAACAATGCTCTGGGTGCTGAGGAGTTTTGCCGTGCTGCACGGGAGTGCAGAAGCAGATTTTCAATCAACCGTTCTAATGCTTTGACAATGGCGGGGAGCGTCCGAAGTTGGCACTTTGTTGACATAGCCTCAATGGCGGCAATCAGGATCGAACCGGACATTCGCGATTTTGCACGGACGGCGGCTTTGTCCGCGCGGCCGACATTGACCCCCTTAACGATTTCGCCCTCGCAGCGAATGCCCGCTCGGAGCCCAATCTACCGAATGCTGCGCGGCATTCGAACGGCAGCAATGCAGGGAAATCCGGACGCTCAGTAATCATGCGCTATGCGTATTCATGACCCGAAGAAGCCATTCGCGCACCAACCCTGGCATCGCACTACTCGCCCAGACTGCTGGGCCGAACGGAGACCAGGGTCACCGTTCGTCTTTTCGTAGCGTCAGAATATGAAGTCGCTATCGGTCAGGCCGATGACGCCTTCGACGGTCAGTGTATCCACGCCCGCGCCGCCACCAGCTGCTTCGCCGAGATCGATGACCGTATCGACGCCCACCGATACATGGTCGTCGCCATCGTCTAGGATGCCGTTACCATTGCTATCGAGATCGCGGAATTTCAGGCGGATGTCGCTGAGGTCGATCTTGTCGCCGTCCGCCGACCGGAAATCCCCGATCAGGTCCATACCGTTCGATGAATGGAAGACGAAGGTATCGGCGCCGCCGACTGCGCCAGCCGCCATGATCTCCGCATCACCATACATTTCGTCATCACCGGTGCCGCTGATCAGGGTGTCGTTGCCGCCCCGGGCGAAGTCGCGCATCTCTTTCGCATCGCCCCAGAGGATATAGACCCCATCCCCATCCCCAGCAGTTAATTTGTCGTTACCGCCTTGGGGGCTGTTGATCATCCCGAACGCATCGCCGGCAAGGAAATAGCGCCCGTCCCCATCGCCCGCGGTCAGCACGTCATTGCCACCCTGGGTGTTGCTGTTCATGCCTACCGCATCGCCATAGAGCTTGTAGTCCCCGTCCCCATCCCCGGCGGTCAGCACGTCATTGCCGCCCCGGGGTGCGATGTCGTCCGCGGGGTTGCCGTTCATCTCATCCGTATCGCCGTAGAGTCTGTATTCCCCGTTCCCATCCCCGGCGGTCAGGACGTCATTGCCGCCGTGGGAGCTGTCGGTCATCTCACCTCCATCGCCATGGAGTGTGTAGAACCCATCCCCATCGCCCGCGGTCAGTACATCATTGCCACCTCGGGTGTTGCCGTACACTTGATTTCCATCGCCATAAAGATCGTAGAACCCGTTCCCATCGCCCACCGTCAGCACATCATTGCCGCCCCGGCTGTTCTCTTCCATGACCCCCGCATCGCCATAAAGATTGTAGAACCCGTTCCCGTCCCCCGCCGTCAGCACATCATTGCCGCCTCGGCTGTTCCCATCCATGAACCCCGCATCGCCATTAAGACTGTAGAGCCCGTTCCCCTCCCCTGCGGTCAGCCTGTCGTTGCCGCCCCGGGAGTTGTTGAACATCCACTCCGCATCGCCGAATAGGCGGTATAACCCGTCCCCGTCGCCGCCAGTAAGCACATCATTGCCGCCCTGGGAGTTGTCGAACATCCTATGTGCATCGCCGGAGAGACGGTAATCCCCATCCCCATCCCCGGCGGTCAGAACGTCATTGCCGCCCCGCGAGTCGTCGAACATATCGGCCGCATCGCCGTAGAGAAAGTAGCGCCCTGCGTCCCCATCCCCCGCGCTCAGCATGTCATTGCCGCCCCGGGAGTTGTCGAACATCGAGTCCGCATCGCCAGAAAGAGCGTAGAACCCATCCCCATCCCCCGCGGTCAGCACGTCATTGCCGCCCCGGGAGTTGTCGAACATCTGCCCCGCATCGCCCTCGAGACTGTAGCCCCCATCTCCATCGGCGGTCAGCACGTCATTGCCGCCCCTGGAATTGTCGCGCAGCTGAGTCGCATCGCCAAGAAGACTGTATTGGACCCCGTCTCCATCGGCGGTCAGCACGTCATTACCGCCCCGAGAGTTGTCGAACATGATGACCGCATCGCCCTTAAGAAAGTAGCTCCCGTCTCCATCGGCGGTCAGCACGTCATTGCCGCCCCGGGAGTTGTCGAACATCGAGCCCGCATCGCCAAAGACATTGTAGAACCCGTCTCCATCGGCGGTCAGCTCGTCATTGCCGCCTTTGGATCTGTCGCTCATTGTCAGAACATCGCCAAAAACGCGGTCACCTGGATCCGCTTGCAGAACCTGATTCCCGCCTTTCTGATTGCCGATGAGTTCGGTGAGCGGCGCGTCGCCAAAAATATCTGCCATGGGAATTACCTCCTAGAACCACTTAAGCCATGCTTCACGCCTGCTTAGACTTGGCGCATCCGGCTAACACGCTTTCGAATGCGCACCGTTGATGGTGGTCAATTGGCGGTGGCCGGAAGGAAAGACTTCACGCCGCGTTGAGTCTTAACTTGGCACCTAGCGGCGATCTGCCGGTCTGGTTCGAGGTCCGCAAAGGGCTCAGAGCTGCCATTCCTGCTGGCGGGATTGGCGGCGGTGGCGATGCGGTCATGCGGCAAACCTAACCGCCCGCGCGCCATCGTGCCAGGCAGCCCAATACCCGCGCCAGCAATGGCCGCGCCGAGACCTCGTTCGGCGAATGTCGGCTTATCGCCGCAACGCAGACCCGACTTTGGGCGATCCCGAGCGCGTGCTTCTGACCCGAAGCTGCCGTGCGAATTGACTCACGTCACGGATCGACACGTGCGGTTTGTGTATCGGAATAGCTGAGGTGCTTGCGGAGCGACCAAAGGTCTAAGGCTGAAGACCGAGCACTTGGTCGCGGAGAATTCAGCGGGGAGGAAATCCGACGAACGGAGGAGCCCCATGATGAAGTCTGCGATCCGGCCGATTGCGATGATCACTTCGGCCGCATATTTGATTGCCGCCTGCGCGACCGCTCCACCGCAGCCGACAGACCTCAGTGATATGACCTTCACTGATACCCGGCCCACAGCCCTTCGGGTAACAGTAGCTGGGAAGTCTGGGCCAATCCTGTGGGGAAAAAACTTTGGGAAATTCGTGATCGGGCGGGAAGGCAGTTCTGACGCAATCGGCATCTATTTTAAAAACGGAGCACTTGGCGTCTACGATCTTCCGGTTGGGAAATACAGCATTGAAATGATTGGGGCTTTGGAATGCGAAGGGGCGCGATTTGAGACCACCACGGAGGCCCCTGCTTTTTCCTAGGTTCTTTGACCGCCAGTGTCATCCAGAACGAGAACTACTACGTCGCCCTCTTGTCCAGTGCAGAGGCCAGTGATGTTGAGATTGCGGGAATATCCCGAAGGTTGCAGATTGCTTCCGAGACAATCGACTCTCGTCCCATCGAAATACCGAAATCGGCGCTGTGCCATCGGGAGGTTAACTCCGGGTCGGGGCCGTCCGCTCTCGATGTGCCTCCAGATGTCCGGTTTAACCCATTTTTTCCGGAAGCCTTCGAGTTACCATCTTTGCTGTTCTGACTTTGGGCCCGTATATGCATTGGGAGTGCCCGTCACAATAGGCAGATTCCTAGCCTGATTAAGATAGATTTGATTGGCAGGTCGCCGTCGGCTCGTGGCACTTTCACGACGCTGATCGTCGACTGCGCCAACGTCCACTTCTGACCCAAACTAACGAATGCTGCACCGCATCCGAATGGCAGCAAACAGACGCGAGGCCGACATAGCCTCAATGGCAGCAATTGGAGGCAAATCGGACATTCGAGGTCTTGCTCGAACGGCAGCTTTGTCCGCGGAACTGACATTAAGGGATTCCTGCATGAGCGTCCTCTTTCGATGCTGGAAGCATGAGCGCGTAAGCGCCCTAATGTTAACTTCCGCGTCGTCGTCAGATTTCTTCGACTGATGCGTTAATGAGCGCCCATTCCTCTTCGATCGTTCCTAAGTGCCGAGCCTTGCACGCTCGCCGATACCAGTAACCTGCATTCGCGTCGTCACCCTCGATCCGATGAATCAACGCATGGATCCAATCGGACAGCTGGTCCCCCTCGTTCGACTGACAAATCTGATGGGCCTTCTCCCAGCCACTTCTCGGGCGAAAGTTGTCGGACTTTAGCAGAGCGAGAGCTTCGCGAAGGTCTGTGGCCCCGCTCATTTCAGCTGACTATCCTTGGACCCGCGCCGGTTTGTTCCGCCTCGGTGGACGGGGCGAGCGTCTCGCGCTTGTTGGCACTCAATACAAAGTTTGACGCCTGGGATAGCGCGTTGCCTGGCATCAGGGATGGGTTCTTCACACTCGGCGCAGTGGGTCCAGCTCTCTCCGACCGGCACCCGCCTTGAACGCATTCGGCGCAACTCGTCGTCAATTGACGCCTCGATCTGTTCGTGCACCGCGCCGTCGCGCGCCCAACCACCGGCCATGGTCTGTCCTCCAGTGTAGAGATCCAGTTTATCTTGCCGGTAGGCTTGGTCAAAGGTCCGAGTCGACCATTGGCCATTCTGGCGATGGGGCTGACCGTCCCGAGCGGTAACCTCCCCCCATATGACGGCCGTTTGCCCTCGTCAGCCGCTATACGCCTCTCCCTGAGATCAGTCTTGGGACCAATCTTCACAAACATACGGGCAAATCCCGAGCCGAGCATTTCTATTGCCGCACCGCTCAGACCACCTTCTTGCCTGTGCCTGGAGGCTCGCAGCGCGCTCAGGACCGGCCTATTCTAGCCGCTGCCCCAGAGTCGCCGCACCGGGCATAAGCAAGGAGAAGAGACGATGGACATCACCGCCCTGCCGTTCGACGCCGAGGAGATGTTGGCAGGGCTCCGGCCCTGGGTTGAATGCGAGAGCCCGACCTCGGATGCGGGGGCAGTGAACCGGATGATGGACCTCGCCGCACACGACTTCGCCGCCATGGGGGCGCAAATTGAACGCATCCCCGGCCGAATGGGTCTCGGAGACAGCGTGCGTGCGCGTTTCCCCCACAAACAGATAGGCGAACCCGGCATCCTCGTTCTCGGCCATCTCGACACCGTCCACCCGGTTGGCACGCTTGAGGCGCTGCCATTTCGGCGCAAGGGCGAGCACTGCTACGGTCCCGGCATCTGCGACATGAAGGGTGGCAATTATCTCGCGCTCGAGGCGCTCCGCCAACTCGCCCGGGCCGGAATCGAGACGAAGCTGCCGGTGACTGTGCTTTTCACCCCGGACGAGGAGATCGGCACCCCCGGAATGCGCGGGTTGATCGAGGCCGAGGCCGCCCGCGCCCGTGCCGTGCTGGTACCTGAGCCCGGGCGCCGGGACGGCGGTGTTGTCTCCGGCAGATACGCAATCGCACGGTTCAACCTTGCGACCCGCGGCCGCCCGAGCCACGCCGGGGCGCAGCTGTCGAAGGGCCGCTCAGCGATCCGCGAGATGGCGCGCCGCATCCTTCAGATCGAGGATATGACCACTGAGGACTGTACATTCTCGGTCGGCGTCTTCCATGCCGGACACTGGGTCAACTGCGTCTCCTCGCTGGCCGAGGCCGAGGTCTTGAGCATGGCCAAGCGCCAGTCTGATCTCGACCGTGGAATCGAGCAGATCCTCGCGCTCGCAGATGCGGACGCGGAGGTCACGTTCGAGGTGCAGCGCGGCGTCACTCGCCCGGTCTGGGAGCCAGGCGCCGGCACCATGCGGCTCGTCGAGATAGCCCGTGATCTTGCTAGCCAGGTTGGCACAGGCTTCCATCACGAGAGCGCGGGTGGCGGCTCCGATGGCAACTTCACCGGGGCAATGGGCATCCCGACGCTAGACGGACTCGGTGTTGAGGGCGACGGCATCCACACACTCGGCGAGCACATCTTCGTGCCCACGCTCGCGACCCGCGGCCGGATCATGGCGGGCCTGCTCGCACTGATCGACTGAGCCCGGCGGCCTCGACGGGGAAATGAGATGCCATACAAGATCGCAAAGGTTCGGAAATACTGGCCCACGCTCTCCCCAGCCACACGACGGGAGAAGTTGATAACGACTTGGTGAGACAATGACCTGCTCCCCACTTTCGCAGCCGGTTTGATGGTAATGATCGACTGGCTGAAGGAGGGTCGAGATGGCACGTTCGAGACGTAGCACCTATTGCAGCAATCGGGATTGAACCGGACATTGAGGCATCTTGGCTGGACGGCAGGTTCGTCCGCTTAGCTGACGCTCGCCCGTTTCAAGCCGACGATGATACCCGGGCGAAAGCGTCAGATGACGGCTTTGAGCCCTTCCTGCACGATGCTGCGCTGCGTTCGAATGGCAGCAATCTGCGGAAAACCAGGCGCTCTCTCAGCATGCGCTATACTTATTCGTGAGCCGAATGCGACTTACACAGACGCGATGCCTCGGCTACGATTTGTTCCATGCTATCTCCGCTCGCCAACACCACCTATGCGCGCCTGTTCTCGGCCCAGGTCATCGCCCTGCTCGGCACCGGACTGACAACGGTGGCGCTCGCCCTTCTGGCCTATGAGCTTGCGGGAAACGCTGCGGGCCAGGTGCTGGGGACGGCGCTCGCCATCAAGATGGTTGCCTATGTCACGCTTGCGCCGGTTGCTGGGAGCCTTGCGCAGTTCCTGCCGCGCCGGGCATTCCTGATCGGGCTCGACCTGGCCCGCGCCGGTTTCGTCCTCTGTCTGCCTTTCGTCACCGAGGTCTGGCAGGTCTACGTCCTGATTTTCCTGATGCAGGCGTGCTCCGCCGGGTTCACGCCCACGTTCCAGGCGACCATCCCCGACGTGCTGCCCGACGAGGAGGAATACACCAAGGCGTTGTCGCTTTCCCGATTGGCCTACGATCTTGAGAGCCTGCTTAGCCCTGCGCTGGCCGCTGCCGCGCTGACGCTGCTCAGCTTCGACGCGCTTTTCGCCGCCAACGCGGTCGCTTTTGTCGTCTCGGCGTCGCTGGTATTCTCGATCTTCCTGCCCAAGCCGAAGCCGACCATGCATGGCCGAGGTATCGTCGCCCGGATGACGTTCGGCATTCGCGCCTATCTCGCAACGCCACGCTTGCGGGGACTGCTTGCCCTTTCGATGGCGGTTGCCGCGGCAGGCGCGATGGTCATCGTTAACACCGTGGTCTATGTGCGTGGGCACTTAGGCCTTGGCGAACGAGAAACGGCGGTCCTGCTGGCAGCCTTTGGCGCGGGGTCAATGGTCGCAGCTCTGTCGTTGCCGCGACTGCTGGCAAGCCTCCCAGACCGGAGTGTCATGGCGAGCGGCGGCTTTCTCCTCGCGTGCGCGCTGGCGGCCGGAACATTGCTGCCGGCCTACACGGGCATGATGCTGCTCTGGTTCGTGATCGGCATTGGGTATTCGGGTGTCCAGACGCCGGCAGGTCGGCTCCTGCGGCGCTCGTCCAGCGAGGGCGACCGCCCGGCTTACTACGCCGCCCAGTTTGCGCTTTCACACGCCTGCTGGCTGCTCACCTATCCGCTGGCTGGATGGCTCGGAAGCGCGTTCGGCCTCGTAACAGCATTTGGCGCGCTTTGCGTGATCTCAGGACTGGCGACGATAACCGCGCTCATCGTGTGGCCCGCGGACGATCCCGAAACGCTGGAGCACGTCCACGGCGAAGTCGAGCACGAGCACCTGCACGTCCACGACGAGCACCACCAGCACGAACACGAGGGCTGGGAGGGACCAGAGCCTCACGCTCACCCGCACCGGCACAACCCCCTGCGGCACGCTCATGCCTAAACCATCGACACGCACCACCCGAGATGGCCGGGATAATCAGCGGCTATCTCGCCATCTGGCACGAGGCCGACATAGCCCGTACGACAGCAATCGGAAGTGAACCTGACATTGAGGCACCTTGCGCAGACGGCAGCAATGTCTGAGCACAGCCGACTTTCTAGGGTCAACGTGGTTTCGAGATGCCTGACCAGAGCTGTCAGATGACCGGTTTGAGCCCTTTCCGCAGAATGCTGCGTCGCGCTCGAACGGAAGCATTGTGGGGCAATCCGGACCTTCAATGACTGCACGTTATGCGTATTTCTGACCAAAGCCAACCTAGCCCCTATGTCCGGATCAGCCCCAAGGCGGACATACACTTGCCGCTGTGAGCGTCCTGATACAACTGAGTTCCAGATATTCGGGCTATTGAACTGGTCTTTTCGAAGCGCCGTTGAGTTAAAACTACTGACCCTTGGGTGCTAACCCGGGTTTCGTGACTGACTGCGAATGTCCATTCTAAGCGGACGTTGGATCTATAGGTTGGGTTGAGATCATCACCTGTCCCACGGGTCGTCGGAGCCGACTAAAGGATTGGCGAGATTGAGAGGACCGACGAACTTCTTGGGGCCTGCAAAATAGACCCGGTCAGGCGTTTGCCGGCCGTTTCGATCTTGGATCGCCCATTCGCCTGGGGCAGACTGTGGCATGGGGAGTGATCGAAATTTATGGCCCGGCTTCGCAAATCGCTTCTGAAGCTAGCCCTCGTTTTGGGGCTTGTCTTGACGGCTGGTCTCGTATGGCGGGAGGTTGTCGTTGAAACTGCCGTGAGACTTGTCCTGTCATCTCGCGGGCTGGGTGACGCGCGGTTCGAGGTCGTGTCCGTCGGCCAAGCCGAGACCGTGATCGAGAACGTCTCGCTCGGCGCCGACCTGCTGAGCGCCCGGAGGATGAAGCTTACCTACGACCCCGCCGATCTTGCCTCGGGACGACTGCGTGACTTGCGCATCGAGGGCCTGACGTTCGACGATCGGGTGGTGCGCGACGGATCGCTCGCCCGGCTGGAGGCTCTCGTGTTTGGCGAGGGTGGGCCGTGGATCGAGTTGCCAAGGATTGTGCTGGAGAACGCCGAGATTGCGCTCGCTCCTCCCGTTGGCGGCGTGATTGCCATTGATGGGGAACTCGATCTCTCCGGCGAGGAGTTGGGCGCTGCGTTAGAGGTCGGCCTCGACCTGGGCCACACCACTGCCGCGTTTACGGTCCGCTCCAAGGATCTCGACGAGGGTGGCCTGGTAAACATCAGCGGTGGCGGAGAATCCGAACTGGTGGGCGTGGCGCTTCCAAGACCAACGGGCGTCGCCGCGACCGGCGGCCGAGCGCGGTACACGGTCGACGGAACGGCGCAAATTCCGACACTCGGAGCAGCCCCGCCCGATTGGTGGAGGGCGGCGGTGCTCTCCCTTAAGGGCGATTTGCGTCTGAGCGGGCTGACGACCTCGATCGGGGCGGGTGTTTTGTCCGCCGATATCGGTTGGGCGCTGCGCGGCGACAACGGCAGCTGGCAGGTCGGCTTGCCGCGTCCGGCCCAACTGGTCGTTCAGGGGATCGCCCCTGAGATCCTCGCGGCGCGGGATCTCTCGGTTGAACTGTCGGCTTCGGGACCGGTCGTCGCCTGGTCGCCCGAGGGCGATGGCGGGATCGCCGAGCTCGCCGGTGACATTGCTGTAGAGATCGGCGACGCCACGGCGGAGATCCGCGCAACCGCGAGAGCCGTGCACGACGCATCCTGGCGGTTGTCGGCTCCCGCCGAGGTCGCCTTTCGTGCCGGCGCAAACGGGATCGCAATCTCGGGGGCCAAAGGTGGCGCGCTGCTCAGTGCCTTCGATTGGGACGCCGCCGGGTCGCTCGCTCCGGATGGAGGGATAGACCTGCATGGTGTGCTTGCCGCCGAGATGCGCGGTGTCGGCGTCGCAGGCTTCAATGCCGAGGTTGTGAGCGTCGACGGGAATATCCGCGCGCTGTGGATGCCCGGCCAATGGTCGGTTGCTTTCACACCCGGTCTGACGATCGCCACGGAGGGTGTCGCGATGCCAGGCCACCTGGAGATTGGCGAGCCGGCGCTGCTGACCATGGATAGCCTCGACTTGTCGAGCGGCGGCGTGGGCACGCGGATCGAGATGTCGGGTTCAACGAGCCAAGTATCTGGTGTTTTGCTGAGCGACGACGGTCAAGGTGTCCTATTCGCCGATGCAGGGGGCCGCATGACGCTTGTGTTCGCGCAGGGAGATCGAAGCGAAGGGGAACTCCGGCTCGAGAATGCGCGGGTGATGCTGCCTGGAGAGGCGATCAGCCTGAATGCCGTCTCTGGTAGACTGCCCCTCGGTGCCAGTGGCGACGCGGCGGAGTTGGTCCTCTCCGGGGAAGTGCATGACAGTGGCCGTTCCGCCCGGTTTTCCCCGGTCAGGATTGACCTGACGGGGGAACGTGCCGGCGAGAGCATCTCGGTTTCGGGCATGCTCGAGACGCTGAACCGGGCGGTACGTCTGCCGCTGAAGGGCGAGGTCGATTTCGCCGCGACGACCGGCAGGATGAGTGTCGGCCCCAAAACTGTAACGTTCCGCAAGGGCGGCCTCCAGCCCGGCGCATTGAGCCCAAGATTGTCGGCGCTCCGTAGCTCAACCGGCGTGGTCCGGATAAGCGCTACCTTTTTACTCGACGCCGAGGGGACCGTGCGGACCGCGACCAGGCTCGCTTTCGAGGATTTCTCGGCCCGGATGGGCGACGTTGAGGTCGCGGGGCTCGCCGGCAAGATTCAGTTCAGCCGGCTCTCTCCGCTTGCCACGGCCGGGCCGCAGCAGCTGGCTGCGCGCCGTGTGATTATGGGCGTGCCGATCGACAGGCCGCGGGTGCGGTTCACGATTCGGCCCCGGCGGCGAGGCCTTTCAGTGCGGGTTCACAACGCCACGGGCGACCTTGCGGGTGGCGATATCACGGTTGAGGATGTGCGCTGGGACAGTGCCGCGCAAACCAACGACCTTAACGTTCGGGTAAGCGATGTCGCGATCGACCGCCTTCTGCGCGACTGGCAGGTCGATGGGATCACGGGAACCGGCCTCCTATCGGGCGTAATACCGGTTAGGATCGGGCGAACGGGTTTCGCCGTCGAGGGCGGCCGGCTCGATTCGGTGGGCGCCGGTGTGATCCGGGTCGACTGGGGGTCGGCGCGCGAGACACTGGTAAATTCGGGGGACCAGGTCGCGTTGACCGTGAACGCGCTCGAGGATTTCGGTTACGATTCGCTTTCGATCGGAGTAGATCAGCCCGAAGATGGCGCCCTGACGCTTGCCATCGGCCTGGAGGGCTCCAATCCTAAAGTGCTCGACGGATACCCGTTCCGGTTCAATGTAAACCTCAGCGGTGAACTCGCGCCAATCCTTGATGCCGTGCGCGACGGGCGCCGGATCGGCGCGGAGCTCCTTCGGGGCGATCTCGGCTCCTCGCAGTGAGCAATTCGTCTCGACCGTCGCCGGGAATCCGGTATGTTTGCGTATAATACTCGGCGTCCCACATGATCCGAGGTGCATCTCGATGGTTTTAATTCGTTCCGCCGTGATTCTATGCGCCGCAACCGCGCTCGCGGCGTGTGAGCCGACTGTCCGCGTCGAGGCGCCAAAAGAGCCAATCACCATCAACCTCAATGTGAAGATCGACGCGGAGGTCCGGGTCAAGCTCGAGGAGCAAGCACAAGAGGACATCAAGAATGCGCCGGACCTTTTCTGAACGGAGACCTGAAATGCGACCGCTTCTGAAGCTCATTTTCGCGCTGGTGGTGGTATTCGCGGCTTTCTATTCGGCTCCCGGTTCGGTGCAAGCCGACACGCGGCTGGACACCTATCGCGCGAATGGAGTGATCGCGGAGCGTTTCGACGGCTATGTGGAAATTCGCGATTCCAACGCGCCAAGCGACGCACGCGCATTGGTGAAGGACGTGAACTCCAAACGACGGGCGCTCTACAAACAACGCGCCGACGAGTCGGACGTGCCTGTTGAAGAGGTTGGCAAGGTATTCGCCAACAAGATCGTGGGTACGGCTCCACCCGGAACCTACTTCCGGCAATCGAGCGGCGGCTACGTCCAGAAATAGCTTTGCCTCTCTTGCTGCCCAACGCTCCGTGAGTATCCGGTCGCATCTCTCTTCACTTTGCGACCTTGAGAGAGGTCCCAGCGCGCGTTGTTTTGTCCTGCGGGTGAAGTGTCACGGGTTGCCTTTATTGCCGTTCGATCTTGACATCTGAGCCGCACCGGGAAAACCGCCAGAGCCGACGCTCCGAAAATTCGAGGAGTGCGTGCTTCTGGCACTTTGTTGACATAGCCTCAATGGCGGCAATCAGGATCGAACCGGACATTCGCGATTTTGCACGGACGGCGGCTTTGTCTGAGCATTGCAGACATCTGCCCGTCGGATGCTTTCGCCCTCGCAGCGAGTGCCCGCTTGGAGCCCAAACTAACTGATGCTGCGCCGCGTTCGAACGGCAGCATCGTGCGGTAAACCGGACGCAAGCCGAGCGTGCGCTATGCGTATTCCTGTCCCGAGTCGATCTCAACGATAGGCTTATGGCGGCTCGTCAGCCTGTCCGGCCGCCATATGGGGGTAGGTTGCCGAGCTGTCGCATCTCACACGGTCACAAAGCGGTCCGGATCCGGAAAGTGCG